>Ga0137451_1000026_pt1 | contig 49152 bp, 27 predicted proteins | sample EasRivERMGT500_2_FD_102336 | JGI IMG/M metagenome (GOLD analysis project Ga0137451, IMG submission 102336) | Soil microbial communities from meander-bound floodplain in the East River, Colorado, USA - East River MetaG ERMGT500_2 | ecosystem: Environmental > Terrestrial > Soil > Floodplain ... | reverse complement strand
TGGTGGCGGAAACGTTGGATTTTCAGGTTATTCTGGTTTTTCAGGAGCCGGTGGAACTGGTCCATCGGGATTCTCTGGTTATAGTGGTCAAGATGGAATAATAGGAATTAATGGAGCATCTGGATACTCTGGGTACTCAGGCTTTTCTGGAAATTCAGCTGCAAATAGCGGATATTCAGGTTACAGTGGTCTTTCAGGCTACTCAGGCTACAGCGGCTTAAGCGGCTATTCTGGTTATTCAGGAGCATTTGGTGGAGATAGTCAACCGTTTAATTTTTCTACTACCATAACAGACAGTGATCCTGGTAGTGGAAACTTAAGATTTAACAATGCCACATATTCTGCTGTAACACAAATTTATGTTTCTGATAATAACTCTAATGCATCAAGTGTTACTACATGGGTAGGACAATTGGATGATAGCACAAATGGAATAAAAGGTACAGTAAGAATATTTTCAGGAAATAATATAAGATATGCTACTTATAATATTACTGCAGCTTCTACCGCAGGTGGAGGATATACAAAACTTAATGTAACATTTGTTGGAAGTCAAAGCGCCTTCTCTGATGGTGAGGCTGTTGGTTTAACTTTTGCAAGAGCAGGAGATAGCGGTTATTCAGGCTTTTCAGGAGCAACAGGAGCAGGAACGTCAGGATTCTCAGGCTACTCAGGGTTTAGTGGATATTCAGGTTATTCAGGATATTCAGGTCAAAATACTCTTCCTTTTACAACTCAAACTGATACCGATTATACATTAGTAATTACAGATGCAGCTACAGGAGTTAAAATGAGTTCGTCTTCCGTACACAATTTAACTGTACCAACTAACGCATCTGTTGCTTTTTCAATAGGAACGCAAATTGTTATTGAACAAGCTGGTACTGGACAAGTAACAATAGTTGCTGCTGGAGGTGTTACACTTGAAGCCGCCTCTCTTGTAATGAGTGGGCAATATGCTGTAGTTTGTTTAATTAAAACTGCAACTGATACGTGGCTTGTAACTACAGGAAATACTGGAGCATCTGGTTACTCTGGATACAGTGGAGCAACCGGCGGAGCCGCAGGAATTAAATTAGTACAAAATGTTCCATTACAACAAGTAGCAGGAACTGTAGTGAGTAAAGCTGGAACTGTTACTGGATCTTCTGGACTAGGAAGCAGTTTATTTTTACAAAGAATAAATGTTCCTGGAACTATGAATGTTTCAGAAATAGACATTGCACTTTCAATTGGATTCCCTAATACTAGCCAAGGTGCAGGCACGATGAGCAGAACATTTGCTCTTTACTCTTTTGGTAATTCTACTTCTCTAGCCACAGTAATGACTGCATCTGGAGCGAGTGTATGGAGTACAGGTACTTCGACGACTGCTGGAGCAACATCATTAAAACAATTTCAGGGCGGTTGGAGCTCACCTCTTATACAGCCAATGACATTTGCATCGTCCACGCTTGCAGCAGGTGATTATGTGGTTGGTCAAATATTTAACTTCGCACAAGGATCATCTACCTGGACACTAAATTTATACGGACCTAACGCTGCTTCTACATTTCTGGCTTCTGCGGCTACAAATTTAACTTCAGCTACACTGGGAGCGTTATCATCTGGAGGATTTCTGGCAGCATCTGGTATTACTGGAATCAGTTCTTATGCTTCATCAATTATTCCTTTAGCGTGGAGTTCAGATAATTCTACTAGTGGCTTTACAGGATTTACTTTATCCATGTGGACTGGAACAGGAGCAGCAGGATTATCATCAGTTACACAGGCCTCGGGAGCTACTGGCAATGTAGTTGTATCAGGATTAAATTCAGGTACAGTTAAATCATCTGCATCGGCATGGAGTTTGATAGGAGCATCAAGCAATTCAAATATCGTTTCAAGTATAGGCACTCTTGCTGGTTCACTTCATACCGCAACTGCTAGTTTAGGCGCTGTGACGAATGTAGCTCTAGGCGCTTTGAATAGTTCAACACTAGCTCAGACAACATTACCAAATTTTGGATACATTGGCGACGGTTCTACGACTTCAGGATTTCCTACAATATTTATAGCTGGTATTATGTCTACAGGTGCAGCACCAGCAGCTATTACTCTCACGTCTACAGCGGTTACTTACTCAGGATCTACAGCATTTCAGCAACCTTGGATTGCTTTAATCGGGTCATAATAAATTTGTTTATTTGCGGAAAAATGCTTATATTTGAATGATTATGATAGAGGGAGTAAAAAAAAGAGAATGCGATGGATGTAGATTTTGTTGTTGGGTATATAATATTACAGATATTCCAGATGAAGCAATAGGTTTTGAGTTTAAAAGCGCTTTAAAACATTGTCAACATGAGTGTAGTAAAGGATGTAGCTTACATGGAACGATTCATAAACCAAGCACATGTGTAGAGTTTAAATGTCCTTATTTACAGGATGATGACATATACCGTCCCGATACTTTTCAAGATCTTCTTGAAGAATTAAACGGCAATATTGGAAACTACATTCCTTATATTTCTCCTATAATACCTGAGAGTGAAGTGAGAGAATTAATTAAAAAGACAAGAAGTATACCCGCTTGTATTACAGTAGGTGATAAAGGACTAAAATTTATCCTTCCATTAGATAGAGATAAAGATGGAAGTTGGTCATCAACCGAGAATAATGTAAGAAAGTGGGAAGAATTGTATAGTAAATATGGAGAACCGCTTTCAGATCAAATAAAAGAAAATATAAATGTTTTAATGATATGAGCGAAATAAATATTCCAAAAGAGTTCCTTCAAAATGACGTAGGTTATCACAATGGTAATATAGATTCAGCTACAGAACGTCTTATAAAAGGAAATACATATAAAGATCTTAGTACAATTTGGGTAACACCAACAAGAGGTGTTTTAAAACCAAGAGTCGTATCTTCTTGGATTGGACTAATGAGACCCATGAATCAGCCCTTTATAGGGCCGTTATTTATTGAACAAGATGAAGTAGGGATAGCGTATCAAAAAATATTTGACATGATACTAGACAATCCAGAACTGTCAAAGTTCAAATATATACTTTCAGTTGAAGAAGATAATTTACCTCCTCAAGACGGTTTAATGAAACTTTATGAAAGTATTGAGAAAGGCTATGATTGTGTAGCTGGTCTGTACTGGACTAAAGGAGAAACCGGACAACCTATGATTTATGGCAATCCTGACGTTATGCCGAGGAATTTTGTACCACAAATACCAAAATCAGAGACTTTACAACATTGCAATGGACTAGGAATGGGTTTTAATCTTTGGAGAATTGAAAGTTTTCAGAATAAATTAAAGGACATGCCCAAGCCGTGGTTTAAAACAGTACAAGAAAATAATAAACAATTTACTCAAGATTTGTGGTTTTATAACGAAGCTGCAAAGTATGGATACAAGGTGGCATGCGATACACGAATTCGTGTTGGTCATTTAGATGTTAATAGTGGGATGGTTTGGTAAATTTAAAATCAAAAAATATGCAAGAACAAGCTTTAATCGAAGAAACAGTAGACGTCAAAGAATTAATTGAAAAGATTGACATACTAACAGATATTAAAAAGCCTCAGAAATTTCCATGGCCTTATGAAGAGGAAAGCGTTAAAGAACTCGTATGCAATGGTGTGCTTGAATTCATACCTGGAAAATTGAGGGGAAAGTTTATGGATGAAATATATAGAATACTTGTTACAGGAGGAAAAGCCGCTTTTGCGGTTCCTTATTGGAATTCTTCTATGGCGCTTCATGATTATAGATATGAATGGCCAACTCTTACAGAACAGAGTTTTCTTATGTTTAATAAAGGCTGGAGAGAAGCAAATAAAAAAGATGTAGATATATTATGTGACTTTGATTTCACTTATGGATATACAGCAGAACCCTCGACAGCAGCTCGTAATGAAGAAAGTAGATCTTTTTTTATTAAACACTATTCTAATACAGTTGAAGCGTTACATTTAATATTAACAAAAAGATGATTTTTTCTATACCAGCGATAGCAACGAGTACAAAAGGAATTTTAGCACCTTCAAAATTAGTTGGAGCAGATGATGACGCAGCAGATGTTACAAATATTTCTTCCGATTTCCTTGTTTTGGCCAAATTTACCGCTGTTGCTACAGGAACTATGATACAGTTTAGGATTAGAATGAAAGGAAGTGGTAATGTTCAGGTAGGAATTTATTCAGATAATGCAGGAGCTGCAGATGCTTTGCTAAATTCAGTAGGTAGTACAGCCGTTGTAGCTGGAGTAAATATAATAACTTTCCCAAGCACTTCTATTACATCAAGTACAGACTATTGGTTAGCATACAACAGTGATACAAGCAATACCATTGGAGTAATTGCTAATGGGTTAGGTATGACTGAATACAAAGCATTAACTTATGGGACGGCTTTTCCTAATCTCGCTGGTGCAGGATATACAATAGATTCATGGACTAATTTAGAAGCTGGATGGAGAACAACTTAATTTAATAAATGAAAACTCACGGTAATAATCAGTTTAATGCAGCAAATCAAATAGCTTCCTATGTCGATGACACAGGAACGGCGAATGCTTATGTTATAGCTTTACGACCAGCTATTACAGTTTATACTGTTGGGTTATTAGTATCTTTTAAAGTTGCTAACTCTAACACCGGAGCTTCTACTCTTGCTGTGAACGGACTGGCTCCAATACCGCTTAAAAAACAGGTTAGTTTCGATTTAGCTCCTAATGATATTGTCATTGGACAAGTGGTAGATGCTGTATATGATGGTATAAACTTTCAGATAATAGCGGCTCCTCCAATTATTCCTACAGGAACTACAGAACTTATTTATGGAGGAGATGTAATTTGGAGTGGTGTTGGTTATCTTTATGATGTAGGTATAACAGTTCCAGGAACAGGTTATTATATAAATGGAGTTTTTTATCAAGCGCCGTACGCTCAACATACATTAGTTGCTGCAGATCCCCTATTAGATAGAATTGATACTTTTATCGTAGATACTTCTAGTGTTTCAAGTGTTTTAACAGGAATACCAGCAGTTAATCCATTGCCAGCTCCAATAGATATAGGAACACAGTTCATTCTTTCTTATATTTTAGTTGAGGCCGGTACTACCAGTCCTTCCCAGGACGAATGTATTTATCTAGAAAATACAGAATGGACCACTACTGCTTCAGGTACAATCAATCCAAATTCAACTGTCACACCTTATTCAGGAACTAAAGATGTAAGGGCTACAAATGCAGATGATGGAGATAATATATTATTTAACAGGGGATCAACTTTAAGGCCAGCTGTTTATACTAAACTTTCTTTTAGGTTAAGACCTTCAAACAGTCCTTGGGGAAATAAAAAATTTACAATACAATGGGAATTAGCAACTGTTCCAATTGGAAGCGCTGTAATAATGGCTTCAGGTGCTTATGGGTTTAATGATTCTTTTACAGCTTATCAACTGATAGAAATTCCTGTATTAAATTTTGGTTTATCTTTAACAGATTTAGCAGATTCGATAAGAATTACAATAGGAACGCAAGTTCAAAACTTAAGTTTTTTCTTAGATGAAATGTGCATAAGAATTACTCCCGCAGTACCCCCTGTTATAGCTAATCTCACTTTTGATAACGGCCTTACCAGGACAGTAAATAATGTACAATTAGGTGGATTTTTAATACATGACACTATAAATAATACAAATTATTTTAGACATTTTCTTTCAGGTTACACTATTTATGATTATCCATACCAGTTTTCACAACAACAAGGCTTTCAAGTTGGAACGTCCATCGCATCATTTACACATTTGGGTGAAAATTTCGTACAAATTGGAGCACAGACGGGTAATCACGGCGTAAATACCGTAAGAATTGGTATTAATTATACAGACGCAATCTATCAAGATGCTACTCCTGGTCCACTTATTAATAGTTATTTCCAAAATGACTATCAAGGTTTTTGGTTAGGAACGAATGTAAAAGGACACGGATCATTTGGCTTAGATCAGGATGATAATACAGCAAAGAATAATGCTATATTCTTTCATATAAAGGATTCAGGAACTGAGGGTATTACATTGTTTTCTCGCCCTGCCGCTGGAGGCACCTATATCAATGATATGGGTTCTTACAGAAGTCTTTCAATACTTACAGATAAAGATGTTCAATTATGGAATTATCCAAATACAAGAGATGATGGAGTGACTACAAAAGCTCTTTATGTAGATTCTGTAGGAAAGGTTAAATATGGAGGAATATCTGGTGTTGGTGGGGGCACTTCAGGATATAGTGGTTATTCGGGCTATTCGGGAGTTAGCGGGTTCTCAGGAGATAATCCAGGAAGTTCTGGATATTCTGGTTACAGTGGAGCTAATCCTGGTGCATCTGGTTATTCGGGATATTCTGGAAACAATCCTGGAAGTAGTGGCTTTTCTGGATTCTCTGGTTTTAGTGGAGATAATCCAGGCAGTTCAGGTTATTCTGGTTACTCTGGTGCTGCTGGTAGTGGCGGTTCAATTACTGCCGATAATGGCATAACAGCTAATACATCAACTAACGTAAGACTAGGAGGAACTGGTATTCAAGATACAAATATTGATTGGGCTAATTTTACTTGGACAAATACATGGAATACGATCGCAGGCGACAGTGGACTTAAATTAACAAGCACAAGTACAGCCGCGACGGGTAATTCACAAAAAGTATTAGAAGTTTTATTAAGTGGAGTTAACGCTAATGCAGACGAAACTACTTATGCAGGATACTTTTCTAATACACACACCGCGGGTATAAATAACAGAACTTCTATAGGTTTGTATGCTAATGGACAAGATTTTGGAGTTTATGGTAATACACCTGGAGGAGCTTATGGAGTTTTTGGTCAGGTTCAAAGTGGTTTTGGTGTTGGAGTATATGGATATGCTTCAGAAATAGGAGGAACAGGCAGTGGAGTGATAGGAGCGACAGAAGGAAGTGGAACAGGCGTTTTTGCTCACACAGGTACTGGATATGCTATATTTGGTGAAACTTTTGGTGGAATAGCAATAGGAACTACTTCGGTAGGTAATTATGCTGCTGAATTTAATAGACAAGAATCCACTGGAGGAAATATAGGAAGTGTATTTTCAGCAGTAACTATTGATTTGAGTAGAATTGCAGGAACAGTTATAGATGGAGTTGGAGAAGCCCTTGAGTTTAAAATAGTAACAACAGACAATGCTATTCATCTATCTAATCAAATAATTAGTAAATGGACTACTGCCAATAATGCAACAAGAGTTTCTGAATTTTCAATTACAGGTGTTGACAATGCTGTTACATCAGAACTTCTTGTATTAAGTGGTAGTGGAGCTCTGAAACTTGATAAATATGGATCTGGAAATTTCACTGGAACTCCTACTTACACATTACAAGTAGATGCAAGTGGGAACGTGATTGAGGGGACCGGTGGCGGCGGTATTACTGCTGATAATGGTCTTATAGCTACCACCTCTACTAATGTTCAATTGGGGGACTCTTCTGGTCCTGGAGCGCCTTTAATACACGATACTTATATAGATGCAGATGTTTATGGTTTTAATATAACAGGAAGTATTCAGGCTGCAGGAAACGGGGGAACTGAGTGTTTAATGACGCTCACCAATACAAATAGTCTTGGTACAGCTCTAAGAGTTACTGGTACTTCTTCAAATGATCCTACAGTTGACGTTATAGGAACAAGTACAGCGATTAGAGGAAATGCGATTACTGGTGTAGCTGGAATTGGTAGTTTTGGTGTATCGGGAACTGGTGCTGTTATAGGCGTACTGGGTTTAACAACAACAGCCAATTCACTCGGTGTTGTTGCACAAAGTACATTATCAAGTACAAACACAGCAGCAAATGTTATGAGTATTAGAAGAAATACAACAGGAACTCCAACAAGTGGAATAGCAGGGATACTTGATTTTAAGGTTAAACAAACTGTATATGCTATTGAAGATGATAGGTGCACAACAACTCAATTAATATCAACATGGATTGATCCAACTGATGCAACAAGAACAGCTGAATTCTCTATTTATAATGTTAACAACGCAACTATAGGATTAATATTAACTCTTGGTTCACAAGGAGCATTAAGATATACAGTAAATACTGTTTCCGGTACATCGAACACTCTTTCAGTTTCGTCTAAAAGGGTACAGGTATTTACAGGAAGTTCAGGAACTACATGGACTGCTCCAGCTATAGGTAGTACTGGACTTGAATTTGTAATTAAGAATAGAGGTTCTGCTAGCATTACTTTAAACAGTAACGGTGGAGGAAGCGATTTTTATGATACAAGTGCTGTAACTAGTTTAACAATCACTGCTGGGCAAGCATTCACAATAGTAGATGACGGAACTTATTTTATTGTAACAACTAAATATTAATTAATTTTAAAATAAAGAAATATGGCAAATAGCTGGCCTACATTTGGGCATGATGAAAAACAAACATTTTGTAGTCCCGATGGAGTATTTAGTGGCACCCCAACTACTTTATGGAGTTACACCCCATTTGGAGTTACACCTTCTGCTTTTTATACTTCACTAATAGCGGATTCAAGCGGTGTATATTCAAATTATTTAATACAAGCGCCTTATTCAGGAACTTCAGAAAAGTTAAGTACAGCGGGATCTAGAGTGTGGATAAACACTAGTTGGAGTTTGGGCGGTCCTGAACCTGGAGTTAATTCAGCATGTTTAACATCTGATGGCGGATATTTAATGTTAGCTGATGGAATTCGTAAATTAAGTGCTACATCAGGAACACTTCTTCAATCAATGTCCTACGATCTTTGGGGTACAGCTTTTATGGATCCAGGAGGTTCAAAAGTTTACATGACTAATGATTATACAAACGGAGATACAATTTCTACTTTTGGGATATTTGTTGGAGCAGCTTTAGTAAGTAATCCAAGTTCTTTACTTTGGAGAAGTCTTTATTATTATACTCCACGGTTAGCTAATTGCTTAGGAACTAATAATTACTATTTATATAGTATGGTGCTAGCGAATAACTCAATTTATTATGGAGTTAAATTTCTACAGAACTGTACTAACTTTGTGGAGAATGTAGGATATGTCGCAACCGATACAGGATTTGTGGCTTATCCAACAGGTATTTACGTATTTGATGCTGGAACTGGAGCACAGAAAAAGTATGTGACAACGAGTGGGTGGGGTCCTAAACTAGCAGTAGGAACTTATTTAATTTCTGCAGAGGTTGCTCTTGACAATAATAGTGTTGTAGTAAAAGCTTATGACATAGATACAATGACTGTAATTTGGACAAACACAATATCGGAAGGTGTTGTTATCGATTTGTTTACTCAAAATAAAAATAATCAGTACCATCCAACTCCAGTATTAATTAACGGGCTTGCTATCATACCAACGTCTACTAAGATAACAGCTTACAATCAAGTAACAGGAGCTATTGTATGGACGTACAACCAACCAGCTCCATTTATATCTGACTACAACTTAGAGGTTATTGGAATAGTTATGGTTGGTGCAGCTGGAAGTAACACTTTGATAGTGTGCCAAAGCGATGGGCTGCATTTACTCAATTCAACTAATGGTTCAGAAATATGGTCTGGTAAACCAACTGGTATGAGTGGAGTTCCAGCTAATCCAGTTATTGTAGGAGACACCCTATATGTTACTGAACATAACGTTGGAGGAAAAGTATATGCTATGCAATCTCAAGGTGGAATACCACCTACTACTGATACTACACCACCAACAGCGGCTATAGTATCTCCGGTTGAAAGTGAAGTTGTTTCAGGAACGTTTTCGGTTATATCAACTTTTTCTGATGATGTGGGAGTTGTAAGGCTACATACATATTTTAACGGATCATTAGTCAATACTGCTTTATATCCAACTTCTCCTTATTTAGTGAACATTAATTCTACTTCATATCAAAACGGTTCATATCCAGCTTACTGCCAGGCTTTTGATGCGGCAGGCAATTCTACAACTAGTACTACAGTTAATTTTTATATCAGTAATATCGCGATTCCAATAGATACAACACCACCAGTTGTAAGAATTACAGCTCCCACTTCTACAACAATACCGTCGAAAGGTTCAATAAAAATTACTGGAACAGCAAGTGATGCTAGTGGCATTTCGGCTATTAATATTTTACTTGATGGAGTTAACATCGCCCAATGCTCAGGAGTTACCACATGTACTAAAAGTTACCCAGTATCAAAAATTTCTTCAGGAACACATATTATAACAATAGAAGCAAGAGACAAAGTTGGAAATAAAGGAACAGCATCTCTTACAGTCACAAAATAAATAATTAAAATTATGCCAGTAGTAAAGGGTGAAATAACAACTTCAATAGTAAAATTACAGGAAGTCGTAGCTCCTGGAACACCTTCCTCAGGATTTGGATATTTGTATGAAAAATCAGATGGAAAGATTTACTTTAAGGGAGACGGAGGAACAGAGTATGACCTTACAAGCGGAAGTGGAGGAGGTTTAGTTTCAAAGACTGTCGCTGAGATGCAAACATTAGCTTCTGGGGCTTCTTTTACGGCTTCTCAGTTTTATCTTATTACTGATGCAGATACAGTTTTATATGGTGGAACAAACGTAATTATTCAAGCTGTATCTTCTAGTAAATTAGCAAAGGATGGGACCGGTATATTTTATAATCCTAAGTATGATCAGGCTACTCCAGGATTTGATATATGGTCTAATTGGTCCGATTTTCAAATTTATAATATAAGTGGGCAATTTCAGTATGGAGAAACAATTACCTCTAACTTAGGAGGTACTGGAGTATATGTATCAGGTGATGTCTTATCAAGTGCAGTTGATCCAAGAAAGGCAGTATTTACTGTTACTGCGGGAACATGGGCAGCATCCACCTCTATTACAGGTGGTACAAGTGGTGCAACAGCCTCTATATCAACTATTAACCTTGCAAGCTATTCTTCAGGTAATGTAGTAATATGGGGCGGGAAGCATTGGACAAATGGAACAAATGCAGTAGGTAGTGCAACTAATGATTTTACACTGGATGGTACAAATTGGACAGCAATTTCATTTAATAGTACAGATTATAATGTAGTAGCAGATGCTATTAGTTATGATTTAGATAATGATATTATCACTACTAGAAAAGAAATAGCAGGAAATAATGTTGTCTCTTTTTCAAAGGAGAGTATTGATTCCTATTTTAGTCACACGTTTTACCCAATTAAGGCCTTTCAATGGGGAAATTCTTTCGTTGAGGGAGATTATGTAGGGATCGGCTCACAAACCATAACTAATAGTTATAATACGAATATTAACTACAGAGGTCAATATCAGAATTATATTACAGTAGTTGAACAGTCTGAACTATCTGGCACATTTGATGTAGATTGCTGGCAAGAACAATTATATTTATATGAAGGTAGTTATCAAAACGGCGCTATTCTTATAGATGGAAGTTCCCAATGGTTTGTAGATATGATAGATGGTTTTCAAGTAGTTAATTTTAGCGGCGGGAGTGGGCAAAATTCCTTGCATCTACGTAATGGAGCTAATCAAATCTTGACGTTTACAAAAGGTACTACGCAATCATTTACTTCAATAGATAATGAAAGTGTAATTAGTGGCATCTTTAAATTTTCTACGATTACAAAGCTTGCACTTACTAATAATGTTATAATTAATAATGTAAAGGCAACTAGTGAGTCTATAAATGGGGTTTTTGTTTCACATTCTAACCTAGACTTTAAGAATGGAAGTTGGAGTATAACAAATTCTAATATTTTTGATAAATCTATAGAACTCTCTGCAGACATATCTGGAGAAAGCTGGATAAATAATTCAAGGATACAACCCGCAGCTAAACTTTCAGTTACAGCTGCTGATGCTATTGACCTTGTAAATACTTATGTAAATTATGTTTGTGATAGTTCAGCAGATAATGTACAAATACAAGCAGCTATAGACGCTCTTCCTTCTACAGGAGGAAAGGTAGTATTAAGCGATGGTACTTTTAGTTTATCAGCAGTAATAACTATTGTTAAGTCGAATGTAGTTTTGGAAGGGCAGGGAGCCTCTACAATCCTTAAACTTGCCAGTACGATTAATACTAATACAATAACCCTTGGTGGAGGAGGTGCTGTATCAAATATTATTGTTAAGAATTTACAAATTGACGGTAATATGGCTAATCAAACCACCACAACGAATGGACATGGTATATACATTAATAATGATGTGACAAATGCAAAGGTACAAGACTGTAGAATTGTTAATACCGTAAAAAGCAATATTTATGATAATGGAGGAACAAGTACTTTTATTTTAAATAATTACCTATCTACTACAAAATCTGGAGGAACAGGAGCTAATATCACTTCTTTCTCTGCAGGGACGCTTATTGAAGGAAATACCTGTATTGCAGGACTAACACATAATATAGATTATGAAGGCTCCTCTAATCCTAGTAAAGCTATTATTTCTGGGAATTCCTGCTCAGGCAGCAGTGGAAAAGGGATTGAACTGGCAGGATGGCAGATTGTTTGTGTAGGAAACTATGTAGCAAGTTTTGCTAGTACAGGAATTGACTCCTCTGTTCCTGGAGAAATAGCATCAAACACTATTCATATAAACAGTAACATTACCGGATATGGTATCTATACAAGAACAAGTGATCCTCAATTAATTACAGGAAATACTGTCTTTATTTTTACTGCACCTACGCAAGCTACAACAGCAATGTTTATAGATGGAGATAATACCACTGTAACAGGAAATAGTATTCAATTTGAAACGTCTGGTACATACAATCATATAGGTATAGATAGTACTGCCGATTATGTAGTCATAACAGGAAACAACATAACTGAGTATAACTTAGCAGGAACTGGAATTAGAAGTAGCAGCGGTGGAGATAATTTGACTATTTCTGGAAATAACATCTTAGGGTTTAACCTGGGGATTAATGGCAATAGTATTCGTTATTCTTCTATTAATGGTAATGTAATACAATCTGGTACAAGTATTGATTTAACAGATGCTTTTATTATACAAGTGGCTGATAATGTATTAATTGGGAATGGTAATGCTAATAGTTATGGTATCTTTGTATCAGGTACTAGTTTTGCTATAAAGCAATTCAGTATAACAGGGAATATTATCAGGGAACACAAAAAGGAAGGAATTTATCTGGCAGCTACTTCTTATTCTACCATATCTAACAACGTCATCACTAATGTTGGACAGGGAACAAATGACACCTATTCTGGCATCCTTTTAAAATCTGTTTCAACTTCACACTCAACATATAATGTAATTAATGGAAATACAATAACAAGTGATGCCGGTAGCAAGCATAAATATGGTATAAGAGAGGACGCAAGTACTGATGGTCCTAATATTGTTACCAGTAACATAGCTTTAAATGCTGTTACAACTCAAATAAGTACACAACACGGTTCGACTGTGTCAACTAATAACATAACCACTTAATTTTAAAACTATGAAAAAACTATTATTTTTACTTTTATCTTTCTCTTTATTTATGGGATGTAAGAAGGAAATTACTGAACAAGAGATTGAATCACAAAGTACTGCAGTAACACTAGCTGCTGAGGCGCATCATATTGGTGATCCAAATAGAACTCCTAATCTTAGTATACCTATGGGTGAACCCGGATGGAATGGTGATGAAGGACTTTTTGGATTAAGATATGCTTTTCTAACTCTTAGAAAATTAACAGTAACTCCTTATTTGGCTTTCGTTTGGCATGATTGGAATTTCCAAGTTGGTTCACTGCATTGGTTTGTAGGAACTGGATGTCCGATAATTAATGCTGCGTATCCTAGATTTAATGGAACAGATTGGAGTAGTAATGATTTTGTAGTATGTAGATCATGTGATGGAATTTCAGATTCGTTAATTGGCGGATATGATTTTCCCGGAATGCTCTCATTAAAACTATTTAGTAATAGAGTATTAGTGGGTAAAGCAGTAAAAGAAAACTTTAATGTCGCGCCAATTGACTTTGCAAATGATTTTTACCCTTTTACAGATAGTGTAAAGAGATATTATACTGGAGATACTATGTATATGTGGACAAGAACTGGTGATACTTATAATAATTATTATCCTGTACCAGAAGTAAATGGATTACCTGTCCCCGGTTTATATGTTCTTGGGCCGAAAGTAAATCCTGATAAAGCTATTACAGAAAGCAATTATGATGATAATGTTGCTACAAGACCCATCAGGATTAATGCTGATTTAACAGTTGTAGATGATATTAATGCTATGGCTGCTAATATACCCAATCCTGTTACATTTTTACCTCCTGTATTTAATTTACAGGGTAAGAATAAATCAATTACAATCTCATGGGTTCCAGGAGCTTATGAATTTAAAGTGTATAGAAATGTTGGTACTAATCTATTTGGTGTGCTTTTAGCTGATGATCTCTACGCAACTACATTTACAGACACTAATTTACCAAACGGCAGTGTAAACAATATTATATATACCGTTATAGCGGAAAATGAAGGGGTTGGAGAATCTGCTCCATCTTCTTTGCATATTCATAGATAATAAATCTAATATTAATTAGTAATGTTAAAAGAAAAACTTAAAGAACTCCACGGTAATAAGCATCAAGATTGTAATTTTGGTCTTACTAAATTTAATCTTAAAAAGAAAGATGTAAAACTTTCTGCTGAGGAAGTGTCTAAAAGGAATAAACCGACTAAACCTCCTCATGGAGGCGGAGTTCCTCCTCCACCTCCTCCACCACCTCCGTTGCCTACAATAACAGGAACCATATTTCTTGATTTTACAGGCTATACTGTAACAGGTACAACATGGAATTATAATGGAGATCTCGTGTGTACTCCTGCAAATCTTAGTTCTGGTCAAGTTGATGAAATCATAGCTAGTGTTCAAGAGAATTATGCTCTTTATAATGTAATTGTAACAGTTGATGAAGCTGTTTATAATGCAGCTCCAATTGGTAATAAAACAAGAGTAATACTAACCGAGACTTGGGAATGGTACGGACAAACAGGCGGAGTAGCTCTTATTGGTAGCTTTTTCTGGACAACAGAGACACCCTGTTTCGTGTTTACTTCACTATTAGGGTACAGTACTAAAAAGATTAAAGGAACTACTTCTCATGAAGTAGGGCACACTATTGGTTTATATCATCAATCGGTTTACGATACCAGTTGTATAAAGATTTCAGAATATAATGCGGGAAATTCAGAATGTGCGTGTGCACCAATAATGGGCAAGTCATACGATCAACCAGACGGCAAATGGTGGGTAGGCCCTAGTTCACGGTCTTGTACAGACATACAAGACGATGCGGCTATAATTCAATTAAAAGTAGGATTAAAATGAAAAAGTTAAGAGATTTTTTGGGCACGGACCTAAGAAAAATTGCTATAGAGTTAAAGAAACTTTCGCCTAATCAGTCGTCTGGAGGTAGTGGGTATTCTGGATTCTCTGGCTTTAGTGGAACAGGAAATTCAGGTTATTCTGGTTACTCTGGCAAATCTGGATTTTCAGGCTTTTCTGGATATTCCGGGTTTAGTGGTTATTCGGGGCCTGGAATAGCGTCTCTTAAATTAGCAGAGAATATTCCTTTAAGACAAATAGCTGGTACAATCGTAAGCAAGGCTGGCACAGTAACAGGAGCCGTAGGAGTAGGAAGTTCACTATTCTTACAAAGAATAACAATTCCAGCAGCAATGGCCATTACTGAAATAAATATGGCTTTATCAATTGGTTTCCCTGCGACAAATCAAGGAGCTGGAACCATGAGCAGATCTTTTGTACTTTACTCTTTAGGTAATAGTACTTCTCTGGCTTCAGTATTAAGCGCTTCAGGCACAAGTGCTTGGTCAACTGGAACTTCTACAACAGCTGGTGCTGTATCTCTTACTCAATTTCAAGGTGGCTGGTCTTCACCTTTAATTCAACCAATGACTTTTGCTTCTACATCAGTTGCTCCTGGAGAATACGTAGTAGGACAGTTGTTTAATTTCGCGCAAGGAAGTTCTACTTGGACTTTGAATTTATATGGTGGGCAGGTTGCTTCAACAATTTTAGCGTCAGCAGCTACTAATCTAACTTCTGCGACTTTATCAGCAGCTTCTACATTTGCTACAGGTAGTTCAACATTAACAGCATTTACAGTAGCACCTAGTGTAGGAAGTGCTTTTTCAACCGGAGGAATAGTGGCAGTCACTGGAATTACCTCCCTTATAAATACAGGCGCTACAAATGCAACTGTATTTGGAATGACTCACGCATCTACCGCTGTAAGTTCGTATGCTTCTGCTTCATCTACAGGAGTTACAGCAGCAACATGGGTAGCAATACCATTTATCACAGGAACTACAGCAGGTTCAATTCTTTCTGCATCGGCTCTTATTAATGCCATTAGTAATGCTGGTACAGGTGGATTTGCTTTAGCCGGAAGTATGACAACAAACTCTGTAGGAGCTGTAACCAACGTGGCTTTGGGCGCGTTATCAAGTTCTACGTTAGCTCAGTTAACTTTACCAAACTTCGGATTTATTGGTACAGGATCAACAACCTCAGGATTTCCTACTCACTTTATGGTAGGAATTATGTCTACTGGAGGAATACCTGTAGCAATTACTTTGACTTCAAATGCCGTAACGTATTCTGGATCAGCAGCATTTCAGCAACCTTGGTTTGCTCTCTGCGGCACATAATTATTTGGAAGATTATAAGAAATTTATTATCTTTGTAATATGAATAAGTCAATCAAATATTCTATTATTATTCCAACTTACAAGCATCTTCAAGACTGCTTAATACCGTGTTGTGAATCAATTATAAAACATACAAATTTAAAAGATGTTGAAATACTTGTAGTAGCTAATGGTTGTGGAAATGATGGAACTAAAGAGTATATAGAAAGCCTTGGAAAGCCCTTTAAACTTATTTGGATGGAAGAACAGGGAGGATATGTTAAACCTGTAAACGAGGGCATTAAAGCCTCTAAAGGAAAATATATCATCTTTCTTAATAACGATACTCAAATACTTGAAGGATGGGAAAAGAATTCCTGGATTAAACTCTTAGTTGAACCATTTTTAACAGATGAAAAAATGGGGGTTACAGGGCCAATGAAAACTTTGTCACCAGCAGCTGGTCAAGAATTTATACTTTTCTTTTGCGCCATGACGTCAAGAAAAGTAATAGATATAGTTGGATTGCTAGAAGAAGAATTATTTGCATATGGGGAAGATACGAGCTTCTGTTGTAGAGCTGTAGATGCAGGATTTAAAATAAAGCAGGTTCCACAAGATAGTAATGAATACTATGCAGATAATAGAATGAAAGGGAATTATCCTATTTGGCACGAAGGAAATGTTTCCTTTAAAAACTGGAAAGATGGCGATAAATTACTTGAGAATAATAATAAATTTTTGGAAAGGTACAACAAGTCAAAAACAGGTGTAAACATTGAAAGAGCTAAAATGTGCGATGGTTACATGGCGGATAGTGAACTTAAGTGGTTAGCTGAACAGGCAACGAAATCAAAGATAATAATAGAAATAGGAAGTTGGCATGGAAAAAGCTCTAGAGCATTAGCTGACAATCTTCCAGAAGATGGAAGATTATATTGTGTAGATCATTGGGATGGTAGTGCTGTAGAGAGAGATACTAATCACGTTTCTGCTAGATTAAATGATGGAGATCATGCTTTCATGGAGTTCTGTGATAATATGGTTGACCACATTCAATCTGGAAAGGTGGTTCCTATTAGAATGAGTTCTAAGAATGCAGCAGCCTGGTTTAAGAAAAACTTTGGTCTAATGTCTATAGACCTTATTTTTATAGATGCAGGACATATTTATGAAGAAATAAAAGAAGACATAAATTTATGGACTCCTTTAACTAAGATAGGGGGAGTAATCTCAGGACATGACTATAATCATATGGATGGAGCTTGGGAAGGCGTAACAAGAGCTGTAAATTCTAAGTTTAACTCTGATATATCTCCAAACAATGTTAATAATCCTGAAAATACTAATATATGGTATGTTAATTACGGGAAGTATACAAGCATAAATCTTGTTGATAAGCCTAATATATACGACTGCTTCCCATTCTTTAATGAACTAGATCTTTTAGAAGTAAGATTTAACGAATTAAATGATGTAGTAGACAGATTTGTCATTACTGAGGCAACACTTACCCACGGCGGTAAAGCCAAACCTCTTTATTTTAAAGACAATTTAAAGCGATTCGAGAAATTCTTGCACAAAGTAACTCATATTGTAGTTAGCGACTATCCGGCTTTAGACAGCTGGTCAATAGAACGGCATCAGAGAGACGCCCTTATGAAGGGGTTAACGGACTGCAGAGACGAGGATATAATTATCATAGGGGATGCGGACGAAATTCCAAGAGCCTCTAAAATCACCTCTTATGACCCCACACAAGGTATTATGGCACTTCTTCAAAGACTTTACTATTATAAGATAAATTGCCAGTCTACTGGAATGTTCTGGGATTGGTGTAAAATGGTGACTTATGGGGAGCTAAAGACGAAGTCTCCTTGTCAAGTTAGGTATACTCCATTCACTGATAGGAGTAAACTTATTTCTGAAGCTGGTTGGCATTTCTCTTATATAGCTAATATCGAAGGTATTATAGAGAAAATAGGGGCCAGCGCCCATCAAGAGTATAATCTTCCTGAATGGAAAGATAAGAGCAAGGTAGAACAAAGAGTTCGAGAAGGCCGAGACATATTTGATCGTCCGCTTGAATACGCTTTTGTAGAGGTGGATGACAGTTATCCTAAATTTATGCTAGATAATATAAAAACATTCAAAGATAAAGGACTAGTGTCAGAAGTATTTCAGGTATTAGAAAAAGAAGAAATAGCTCATGAAGATTTCAAATATTCATAATTAGAAATTAATGATAAAGATAACTGTCGGGATTCCGACAAAGGATCGTTACAATTCTTTAGATAAGACTTTACTTTCCATTGCTTTTCAAACTTTAAAGCCAGTAGAAGTTATAATTGTTGATGATTCACCTAATCCGGTAGATATACGCGAGATACCTCATTATAACTATATCTTAAGATTATTTGACGATAAAGGAATAAAGTGGAAAGTGCTCTTTGGTCAAAAGAAAGGTCAGCACTATTCTCACCAACTTATACAAGAAATAGCAGAAGGAGACTGGATCTTTAGAATAGACGACGATGAAGTGGCTGAACCTGACTGCCTTGAAACATTATCCTTTGGTCTTATTGATGGAGTTGGGGCTATTGCACCGCTTGTCTTAATGCCCAACCCCGAACCATTACCTAGAGGACTTACTAATTCTATCGAAGATTTCGATAAGCCTAACATTCAATGGTTTAGATGGAAAGGAGCTAAAGTAGTAGATCATCTCTATAGCTGCTTTATATACAGGAAAGGATTAGTTGATTATGAACTTAGTCTTTCTCCAGTGTGTCATAGAGAAGAAACGATCTTTTCACATAAACTCAAAAGGGCTGGGCATGAAATTTTTGTAAATGCTGATGCGACAGTATGGCATTTTAGAGAGGAGAAAGGAGGAATTAGAAGTTATCATGACCACTCTTTATGGGATCATGATGAAAAAATCTTTAGAGGCCTTCTTAATCTTTGGGGTGTAACGTCTAACGAAAAGAAGTTTGTAGTTCTAGATAATGGTTTAGGAGATCATTACGCTTTTAAGAACATCTTAAAGGAACTTAAAAATAAGTATAGAAAGATAGTTATTGCGTGCTGTTTTCCAGACGTTTTTCATGACGAATCTGGACTAGAATTAATCTCAATAGCGGAAGCTAAACTTATCTTTGGAAATATAGATACTTTTAATATATACAAATTCATGGAAGACAACAAGTGGAGTAAATCAATTACTGAAGCTTTTAAAGCATTGTATGCAAATCATAATCAGCCCATTCAGCCAGAAGTTAAGAAACGGGAAGGAAAATCCAAAAAACTACCCCAAGTGGAAGGATTTATTAGTATTACTTAAAAATAAAACAGTCTACAATTGGCACGATATTGTACAAATAGGGGTTCCAGGGGAAGAGCAATTAACAGAGGACTTTAGAGTTGGACTTAAAATGGCCGATTTGAAAGAGCTGGTTAAACAGACCAATTTCTTTATATCTGTAGAAAACTTCTTTCCTCATTTTTGCCATCATTATGGCAGATCCGGAGCGGTTATATTCAGTCGTTCAGATCCAAAGATTTTTGGATATCCTGAGAATTTAAACCTGTTAAAGGATAAAAAATACCTCCGATCCGACCAATACGGCTTGTGGGAATCATGTGAAAGACAAGAGGATGCCTTTTTGGCTCCGGAAGAGATTTACAAAGAAATATTTGAATATGTCAAGAATTTTTAGTATATTATAAGTGAACCGCCCTAGCCGGCGGCAGTATTATTTAACAATTTAAACTCAAACAAATGGCGAGCAAATTAAGGTATTTTGTTCGGCTTGATTCTCAAAACAAGCCGGTTGCCGGGTCTCTCGTAGCCAGACCTCGCAAGCCAAAGATAAATGGAACATGGTATGAAATCTCATACCCAAACTGCTGCAATCAAACTCTTACAGATGAACCAGATAACACTGTAGGAGACGAAGTAACTTTTACACTTAATTGTGGGGATACTGTTCTAATTACGGTAACGCTGGTAACAGAAATTACTGAGTTATCCGACATAGTTGATGCATTAAATGCTGCATTTCCGTTTCTTGGTACATTTTCCGAGGATGGAACGAACATAATTTTAGACGTAACTTCCTCTATAGCTATTGCATTATGCCAATCAGATTCCTTAACAATGGTTATTACTGTTGCTATAATCGTTTAATGAAATGGAAAACACTAACTCAGGACACACCAGTACAGTAATTTCAATAACTTTAGGACTCTTTCAATGGCTTCCAGATATAGAAACCTCTATTAGAATACTTACTGGAGTGGCTTCAATAGCGGCAGCATTATTTGCTATACGTTATTATATCAGATCAACACCGAAGAAGAAATGAAGAAATTGGCGGGCAATGTAATTAAAGGTTATATTACATCCATTATAGGAGTATCCTGTATGGTCATAACACTGTTCCTTGTTTTTACAGGAACAATGGACTTTGTGTGGAATGGTGTAGCTGGTCTTGTTATTGGTTGTATTCTTCTTATAGCTCCAAAGACTTTAGAAAGAAAATTTGTTGAAGTTGTTGGAAGCATAGTAGGTAAAAATGCAAACCCTCCTTCAGAAGAAGGAGAAGTAAAATAAAGATTAATTTGGTTTTTTATAAAAAGTTTCGTACTTTTGTATTAAAACCAAGAATATGTTTGCAAGACTTTTAACAATTAAGAACGGCATAATAGTTATTTTAGCTCTTTTGCTTATTTTCGGAGGAATTCACAGTTGTAATATAAATAAACAAAAAAATGATGAAATTACTCAATTACAACTAGAGAAGCAAGGATTAGAAGTAATAGTTAATGCAAAGAATCAAAAAATAGTAGAACAAGAAGTAATAGTTACACATTCTACGCAAGCTATAAAAGAGTTGACTGATTCAATCTTTGATCTGAAAAGAAAACAAGCAAGACAAGTTAAAAACGTAATAGCTTACTATAAAGGAATAACACAATTTAACTTAGATAATGTGTCAGTACCTTATATAGATAGCCTGAATCCAAATGATTCAATAGATCTGGGAGAAGACGAACCTTGCGATACATCACGTAAATATTATAATGATAATTTTATCAGTGTACCGCGCACAGCTAAAGACAGTACTTCAGAATATTACGCCAAAATTGAAATACTTCGCAATGATGTTAAACTAACTTTACAAATACCCGACAGTCAGTATATTCGATTTGTTACGATGAAGGGCGGACCCTTAAAGCGAGATATATCTGGAAAGCGGCATTTTTGGCTAAAGAGAAAAATCGTAGTTCAAGTATTACATACAAATAAATTAATAACAGTAACCGGCCAACAGTCGGCTATATATACTCCTCCTAAGCGACCTCAATGGGTTCTAAAAGCTGCGCTAATTGGCGTAGGGGTATTTATAGGCGCACATCTTTAAATTAAAAAACCATGTTAATTTTAAACGACAAACAAGTTCAAGAATTAGAAATGTTTATTCAGGAGCTCCCTGGAAAGTATTGTATACCAACACTTAATCTATTCAGGAAGTTTGCTCAAGAAAATCAAGAGGCGAACACAAAACCTGAATCTAAACCCAGTACGAAAATAGATGCCTCGAGTTCTGCTGCTGTTTCTAGCTCAAACCCAGAAACAACATTTAAACCCTACGCAGTAGAAGCAGAATGATCTTAAGTCAAAAAGGCAAAGAAGCATTAAAACGTTTTGAGGGATTTAGAAGCTGTCCTTATTTAGATCAAGTAAAAATTCCAACAATTGGAGTAGGGACAACAGTATATCCTGACGGAACTCTTGTTGAGATGCATGATCCCTGTATTGATATTAATAAAGCCTATGAATATCTTACAGATCACGTAAATAAGAGAGTTATTGCTGCTATTCAGCCAGTGATTAAAGTAAGTTTAAATCAAAATCAAGTTGATGCTGTTATCAGCCTTGTATATAATATAGGTGCTGCTGCTTTTAAAAAATCAACTGTACTTAAAAAAATAAACGAGAATCCAAATAATAAACCAAGTATTACAGAAGCTTTTATGATGTGGGTGAAAGCCGGAGGTACGACTCTTGCGGTTCTAGTAGCTCGCAGAAAAGAAGAACTTAAACTTTATTTTACATAACGCCGACAAGGAGTTTTTTGGTTTTCCTTTGTCAGACGCCAAGGGGAAGAAATTCCCCTTTTTATTTGGATTCTTATAAAATATTTTGTATCTTTGTTTAATGAAAGAGAAGGGATTAAGATTTAATGAAGGAAAAGATAGAATAGATTTAGTTCCAGAGAGCGCTATAAATGGTATCGCTAAAGTACTCACTTTTGGTGCCAGGAAATACGCAGAAAATAATTGGAGATTGGGAATGAAATGGTCTAAAATAACATCTTCACTCAAGCGTCATTTGGCTGCTATTGATAGAGGAGAAGATTATGATCAAGAGAGCGGCCTACTTCATATTGACCATGTACTTACAAATGCAGCATTTTTAAAAGAATATTATAAGATTTATCCCGAAGGGGATGATAGGCCACATAATTATTTAAATCCAAAAAGAATTGGACTAGATATAGATGATGTTCTTGCAGATTGGGTAGGAGCTTTTTGTAATCTTTTAAACATAGAAAAGTCAAATAACTGGAGTTTTGGTTTTCCAGAAAAGGTTAAATATTTAATAGATAGCGGCACTAATTATTCGGAAGTGATGGCAAATTTACCAGTTAAAACAAAACCAGAAGATCTTCCGTTTGAACCTGTCTGTTATGTAACCAATAGATCTCATACAGACGTTAGTATAGCAGAAAAGTGGATAGAAAAAAATGGATTTCCACAAGTGCCTGTAATCCAAACATCAGATAAAATACAGGCTTGTAAAGACATGAATGTAGATATTTTTGTAGATGATAGTTATATCAATTTCGTGAATCTAAATAACGCTGGAATATGTTGTTACTTATTTGATACTCCGCATAATCAACGATACCAAGTAGGGTATAAACGACTATATAAACTTAAAGATTTAGCATGACAATAGAACAACTTCGAACTCAAATTTTGAGCAAACCTAGCTACTTTAAAGAGTCCTACAGAACAATTGCTGATAGATTTGAGGTGTCTTTGGACACAGTTCAAGATGCTTTCAATAGTTCGGAGATCCAACAAGCAAAACGAGAATATAATTATAGAGGCTACACGCAGCCTACGAAAAAAGAACCTAATGTAAGAACAAGGACGCCTAGAGAACAAAGATTTATCACACAGTTGAGAAATAAATCTAAAAGTCTTCCTAGGCCATATACTCGTGGAAATGTAGACAATGTGCTTATAATTGGGGACACTCACATCCCATTTGATCGTCCAGGATATCTGGAATTTTGTAGAGGCGTTCAACAAGAGTTTGATTGTGGTACAATAATACATATTGGAGACGAAGTCGATAATTGTGCTCTATCACAGTATGAACGAGATCCTGATGGACTCAGCGCAATGTCTGAGTTTGAGATCTCTCTGGAACGCTTAAAAGACTGGTACAAAGTATTTCCTGAAGTTAAAGTCTGCATAGGTAATCACACCGCTAGACCATTTAGGATGGCTCGAACAATAGGTATACCTAGTAAATTTATTAGGAGTTACGAAGAGATTTGGGAATCCCCAATAGGTTGGGAATGGGAAGAATCTTTTGAATTTCATGGAGTCCATTATACCCATGGAAACGGATCTTCTGGGGCAACCGCTGCACTTAAACGTGCCATGCAACTTAGACAACCAGTAGTTATGGGCCATCTTCATAAAGAGGCTGGCATACAATTTAATGTGTCATCTAGAGACGCAATTTGGGGAATGAACGTGGGATGTGGCATCTCTGACACAGAATACGCGTTCTACTACGCCAAAGATGATCCTAGAAAATCTATTGTTTCTTGTGCTGTAGTACTGAATCATGGTAAACTCCCTATTATAAAATTAATGGAACTTTAATAGATCCTTGCAAAGAAGATTAGCCTGCTTTTTTAAGCGGGCTTTTTGTATTAAACTTTTAAAGTTTTTTGGTAGTTTCCTTAAAAAAGTGTATATTATAATAGGGTATGCTCAAGAAAGCCAGGATAAGGGACAGAAAGGCTCCAAGATTCAGGACAACCAAGTATAGACATGATTGTTTGAATAAAGATATATTTAAGCAATATAAAGATGCTTTTAAATCCGAGATTGATTGGAAAACCTTTAAAGGTGTTATAGAAGACTTCAATGATATGTTTTCTGACGAAGTTGTAAATAACAGAGATGGAGTCAAGCTACCAGGACACATGGGGTTTATGGCTCTTTGTGCATTTAAACCCAAATACAGAACTCCTTTAAATTGGCTACAAATTGACGATACCGGCCTACAGATAAAAGACCTCAACTTAGACACAAATGAACTAGTCTGTAAAATTGTTTACTCCAATTATACAGCTAAGTATAAATTAAGACATCTCCACGTATGGAAGTTTGAAGGCTGCCGCAGGTTTAAAAACAAAGCCTCAGCAGCCTTTAGAATTAATTATAATAAGTATAAAAGGATAGATCTGGAAAAAACCAGGTATCCTTCTAAAATCTTTCAAGATGACTATATCAGAGCTAATTTCAAGCGTCCGTGGAATGAACAAAGAAGTGAATGCGGACTCGAGGATAACGGACAGACTAATATACAATGAAGCGGCTTCTATAAAGAATGTTCTACTTAAAAACGAAGAGAACAAAAGTAGACTCTTTCGTATGAACACTATATTTAAGACGTTCATTAAAGTTCCATTAATTGAGACCGATACTATAGAAGCTTGTGGCATTGATTCCGACTGTGTTATCAAAAGAACTAAAGATAAATTACCTGGGATTGTAGAAACTGCTGGAGGTTTTCTAATTAGAAATGTATTCTCTCTGGATAGTAGCCAGTCTCTTATTACCACTACTGAACTCTCAGTTTCACGAAAAATAACTATCGGGGACAAACACGCTCAAAATGAAGGTATGTACTTCATTAAGAACGGTTATATGTATTTCTATAATATTAATTGGGATTATGTTACTATTGAGGCTGTATGGGAGGATCCAGACCAAATAGATAATCTTAATCTTTGTGAGCCTTTAGATGTTCCTTGCAGGCCTGCATACGAGCGATCCTTCTCTATTCCTAGTTATTTAGAGAAGTCTCTTAAAGATCTTTTAAATGAATCCCTGCTTAGATATTATCATCGCTTAAGGGAAGACACACAAATTGATAAAAGACCGAATCAATGATTAAGTATAAAAAAGCCAGCATAATTTTAACACAAGTCGCAGAAGATTTAAGCTCCTACGATGATGCTGGTCAGATAGATCCGACTAAATTTTATAAGATTCTAAGGCGATGTAATGCTACTTTAGGATTAAAACTTAATCCTGAAAAACAGGCAATGGTTACAGTTAAGAATTTTAAGGCCAGACTTCCTGAGGATTTTACAGTGCTCAATTTCGCATTTCTTTGTCAAGTTAAAAAAATCAATGTAACTCTTCCTTCTGGCTTTCATATAGAACTTCAGAATTCATTTAACTGGAAATTAAAAGATGGTTCTTGTTGCCTTTTTGAGAAACAATTTGAGACAGTTATTATTCAAAAATGTGAGGAAAAATTTCAGGAATTTAGTAAATTTGATATCGTGAGGGTGACTTCAAATTCAAGTTGCACGGATCAATGCCCTAATTTCTTTTCCAGATCAACAAGTACAATTACTGTTAAGGATGGTTGGATTATCACAAACTTTAGAGACGGAGACCTGTACCTGGATTATGTAGGATCTATGGAAGATGAAGATGGGGATCTTCTGGTTTTAGATGATCCAAATGTTGAGGCTTATTATGAGGCGTCAGTTATAAATCAATTCTTTAAATTGCTGTATAGGAACAAAGAACAAGACGTTCAACAACTTTATTTAGATTCTGTAAGGGATCTGGAAAGAACCAAAATTAGTGCAATCAAATATGTGAATATGCCAGAATATACTGAAGTTAGGGATTTGTTCCAAGCTCAGCGTATTAGACTCTGGAATAAATACTTTTTACCAATCGCAGGATGGAGTTAAGACACGATAAATCTGTTAGTTATAATACTGGTATGGACAAGGATTCTGACCCTGAAGTTATCAAGGAAGGAAAATATGTTAATGCTATTAATGCAAGACTTAATACACATGAAGGCGGGTTGTCTTTTATTAATAATGAGCCCTCTACTCTTAAATGTTTAAATCTTGATTTGACCTTAATTGGAGAAGTTCTCCTTCCTTCTGGAAAGTATGTACTTTTTTCAACAGATGATTTTCAAAGTGAGTTGGGTATTTTTGACAACTGTAACTATACCAGGATTATTAGATCAACTTGTCTTGGGTTTAATAAAAAATATTTAATCACTGGGGTTTCTAAAGAAAACTTTGATTGTAGTGAATCAGTTTATTGGACAGATGGATTTAATCCAAGGCGACACCTTAACTTATCTAAGATTCCATACACATTTACTGAATTAAATGATGAGTGTAAAACAAAGGCATACACTAATCAACTTGATTGTGACGAATTATTAATAGATAAGAAAATTTCTTATCCAAAGATTAACATTAAATTTGGAACCGACGGTCTCATAGGAAACGGTTCTTATGAAGTTGCGATCGCTTATTCAATTAATAGTCAAGTAGCAACAGATTGGATGGGACTTACTTACCCGTCTAAACACTTTTCGCATGCAGGACATAAAGTCTCTTTAGATGTATCGATTGAGAATTTAGATCAAGAGTTCGAAGAATACGCTCTAGCTGTCATTTATACAGTAAACGGTTCAACTGCGGTTGATAGAGTGGGATTTTTTTCTACTTCAGAAAACAGAGTAGTAGTAAGTAACGTAGGGAAGACTGCTGTTAATAATGTTTTAATGACTTTAGATGAAATTGTCATTAAGCGCCCAATATATAGCACTGCGGAATATGTCACTTCAGCAGGACAACATTTGCTTTGGACTCATCCGTCAACTAAGAAGGAATTAGATTACCAGAAAGATGCAATGAACATAGCTACAAAATGGGTAGCATATAAAGTTCCCAAAGACTACTATAGAAGAGACGGGACTTTAGTTGGTTATATGAGAGATGAAATATATACCTTCTCAATACAATGGCTTTATCAAACAGGTGACTGGTCTCCTGCTTATCATATTCCTGGACGTCCACCAAGAGGTAGAGAAGTAAGAGAAGTGTCTGGAACAGATGTTTATGAAAAGACTGTAAGTTGCATGAATGAAGATTTACCAAAGTTCTTTCAAGTCTACAATTCAGCGCGAGTTACTACAAGATACCCACAACCAGGAGAATTTTGTGATCCAGTAATAATTGCTGAAGGGGAAATGTCATATTGGGAGTCTTCAGATAAATATCATGATAATGAGAATCTTTATGGAACATCTAAATGCACTCCAATAAGGCATCATAAATTCCCAGATTGTTCAATAATTCATTTACATGACAACGATTTAGGAAAAGACAACGGTTCAATTATACTTGGAGTTAGATTTGAAAATATTAAAAAACCAACAGATTCTACTATAGTAGGATATAGAATTGTCAGAGGTGATAGACAAGGAAATCGTTCAATAGTAGCTAAAGGACTTTTATTTAATACGGGGAACTACAAAGACAATGACTTAGATTATATTTATGCAAATTATCCTTATAATGATTTAAGGGCAGATCCGTTTTTATCAACAACTCAGACAAGATTCGATTCTAGAGAAAGAAACTTTAATATCTTAGGGGATTTCAATAGAGATAAATTTACTTTTCATTCCCCCAATACTAGTTTTAATAAACCACAACTCGGAACCGAATTAAAAATAGAAGCCGAAGAACACGCAGCAGTAACTGGAAAGTTTGAGGAAGTTTATAAACACCCTAAATACAAATTCATTACTAACTTTTCGTACGGTATTGCAGCAGCAATAGCTGTGGGGGGCGCAGTTCTGGCAATTAAAGGAAGAAAATGTGTAACCGCTGGTACGCAACCAGGGGGCGTAGATGGTGGACCAAGACCATTTAATTACTCAGTTGAGTGTGAAACTGAACTTGTTAGTAAGTTTGGAGCTCCTGGAGCAGTAATCTCTATACCTAATGTAGTAGGTGTTGTTATAGCCTTTGGCTATTATTTTGCTCTTGGATTACAAACGGTAATAAATGTAATTAGGCTTTTAGGAAGTTATCAACAGTTTGCTTATCAGTTTAATTCTCACGGCCTTTATTCTGGTTTTACTTATCCCAGATTAGGAAATAGGCGAAGAAGAATCAATTATGCTCAGTATTTAATCCCAGGAGTTCAAGATATAAATGGAACAAGGGTTAATAATTTTAATCGTGAGTCTTCAGTTTACCTTGAGCTTAATTCTCCTCTGAGAGATCCACAATCTAAAGATGTTTCTAGAAATACGATAAGCGGTTGGGGACTTTGTGATAATCCTACTGGACAAATTAATACTCAGGCTTCAAGTTATTATGGCGCTATTAAAAGAAAACTTCCTAATCAGTATGGACAACTAGAGAGTATAAGATATTTGGATACTGGAGTAGTTAATGATTTAACAGACGATGAATTTTTAGTGTCACAAGACACTTTCGGAGGCGATACTTATGTAGGAAGGTTTACTGAGAAAAGAAAAATGACTTATTTCCTTCAGTGGCCTTTTGATGTTCCAGATGGATATGAATGGGACTATAAAAGATACATGAATATACCGTATACTAGATTTTGGCTTGATGGAACCGAGTATGACTTTAGCGCAATGGTTAAAGGAGTTACTCCCGCCTTGGGCGGAGTACTAGGAATGATCGCTAGCAGAAGAAATATAGCTAGTAATTTTCCTTCCTCTAAACATAACTTAGACTGTTATCGTGCCACAAGAGGTGCGTTTATAGTTAAAGACAGATATTTTTATTTGTTTAATTCTGGTGTAATAGATTATTATGCTGAGACTGAATATAATCCAGCATTTAGAGATAAAGAAGATTCAATAGAATCAAAACATTATGATTGGTATGAGTATACGAGTTTAAGGGAAATGTTTAGGTCCGATAAAATTCAATTTGATAATAAGTTTTTGTTTGATAAAGTTTATTTGAAACAACTTGAAGAGAATTTCATCCCTAAACAAGCTCCTACTTATGACCCTCGGAATGATTGTTTTGTTCACTATGCTAATAGGATTATTTATTCACTTCCGTCGGGAAAGGAACAAATAAGAGATAATTGGTTAATCTATCCTGGATTAAATTATTTTGATTTTTCTAAGGATGACGGAAATCTAACCGTTGTTAAGGAGCTTGATCGAAGTCGACTTTTATTCCTGTTTGATTCTGGAAGTCCTCAGATTACACTGGGAGTTGATACTCTTCAAACAGACGGAGCTACTAAGATTCTTTTGGGAGATGGTGGGCTATTTGCTCAAGATCCTCAAGATATGATTGATACTGATTACGTGTATGGAAGTTGTGAATCGAAGTACGCAGTTACTTCTACACATTACGGCACTTTCTTTGTTTCTCAGAGACAAGGAAGAGTCTTCTCAGTGAATCCAGGTTTTGAAGATCTTTCAAAGAATGGAATGTTTTGGTGGTTCAAAGAGCACTTGCCGTCAAAATTATTAAAGGAGTTTCCCGATTTTATTCATTCAGACAACCCTTTAGTAGGAGTTGGTTTAATGTCTGCTTTTGATAATGCTAATGAAGTCTTTTATTTAACTAAGAAAGACTACGTAATCAAAGATCAATGGAAAGGAAAAGTAACTTATAACGCTGAAACTGATCGGTGGAAAGTTAAGAACATTAAAATAGCATTCGGAGATCCTAATGTCTTCGAAGATGCTAGCTGGACTCTTTCTTATGATCCGAAGTTTAAAGCGTGGGTTTCTTTTCATGACTGGCATCCAGATCAACTTATACAAACTGAAAACCATTTTATTTCAGTTAAAGATAAGACTCTTTGGAAGCATAACGAAACATGCAGCTCATATTGTAATTTTTATGATCAGGACTTTCCATTTGAAATTGAGACAGTCTTTTCTGAACCAACTACTAGTACGTTATCTAGTTTAGAATATCGTTTAGAAGCATTCGAGTATAAAGGAAACTGCTCAGATAAGTACCATTTAAGAGATTTTAATTTTGATCAATTAATAATTTACAACACTGAGCAAATAAGCGGACTCGTTAAATTAGAACGAAGGCCTAAAACAATGCTGAGTCCGTTTCCCATTTTTGATTCTCATGCAGTTAGAAGCGAATACTCTAAACCAGAGCAGAATTATAGAATAGATCAATTTTGGGATTTGACTAAAGATCGAGGAAATGGTAAAGCTTTAATTTTAACTGAACCTAATGGTTACAGAAAAATTCCAAATAGGTTAGCCATTAGTTACTCAGAAGGAATGAAGAAGAAATTTAGACACAAATATAATAATGTTATTTTAAGGCGTTTAGTAAGTGGCGTTGTTTCAATGAGAATGAAAGTCAACTCTGAGAAGTTGATTGTATCACCAAGATAAACTAATAGTTATGAATCTAGGATTAAAAATTGCGTTAAGAAATTATCCCGTTAATTACAAGAAAGGTGGAAAAAAACCTTGCTATACTTGTGGGGGTAAAATGTATCAAGCTGGTGGACATGCTCCTGGTGGGCAGGAAGAATCTCAGACAACTTATGGACAAAACCAATTCGGGGTGAATCCTTGGGGACTTGGATTAATAGGCGCTTATCTTGGTAGTCAAGCACTATTAAACAATAAAGAAGATAAAAATTATCAAGCTTATAAGAATCGGTGGATTCGTGATTATTCAGTTCCATCTCTGATTCAAGATCCTAATAAATTTAGTGATCAGTATTCTGAGCAGCCCATTTATCAAGGCGGTGGACTTTCTCGCGAGCAAGATTACGGTTCTAAGTCCCATCCATATCCTAGCGTAGGTGCAGGTCAATTTGCTGGTCCTCATAGGTCTTATCCTATTCCAACTCACGCAGATGCCGTAGACGCTCTAAGACTTGCTCACTTGCATGGAGCGGAATCTGTAATTCAAAAAGTTTATGCTAAGTATCCTGATTTAAGAAAGAAGTTAGGTGGTGTTATGAAAGAGTACGCAACTGGAGGTCTTCCTAGTTGGCTATATGAAGCTAGAGGAAGAGCTATTCAACAGGAAGCGCGGCACGGAGGAAATCTTGAAATGGCCCCATACCATAATTTACCACAAGATGAGTATGATCAAATTGCTATGGAAAAAGGCTATCATAAAATGCCTGATGGTACTTGGATGAAAGATGAAGATATGAAATATAAAAAAGGCGGAAAATGGATTCAAGGTGCTATAAAGCATCCAGGTAGATGTACTCCAGGTTCACCCAATTATGACTGTCCTAAAGGATCTCCTCAATGGAGACTTGCTCAAAGATTTAGACATGGTGATTTACATAACTCTCAAGAGGGCGGTCTAGCCGCAGCTAACGCAGAAGCTAGAAGATTCGCTCTATCTAGGGGACTTATGACTGGTGAGAATACTCATGTTAACAGTATTCCTCAATATATAGATTCTCGCACAGGTAGACCAAGTGTTCCAGCTCCTACACGCCCTCTGGCATATAATGTTCCAAGAGATATTCAACTTTCAGACATACAAAGTTCACAAGGGTTATTTTGGTACACGGATCCACACACCGGAGATACAGTAGATGTAGACCCGTCTGTAGTTAATTTACCCAGGTTTAAAAAATCAAAAGAACAAGTAGCTAAAGATCTCGCTAGTAGAATGAAAAAAGGTGGTAATTGGATTGCTGGAGCTGTTAATCCAGCCCATAAGGGCTATTGCACTCCGATGTCAAAAAGTACCTGTACTCCACGAAGGAAAGCTTTTGCTAGACGAGCTAAAGCTCATTTTAAACAAGACGGTGGCATGACTTTAAATTCTCGTGGTGAGCAGGCTCAAGGATATTACGGACATCCTAATGCGTCTTATTTACATTTTCCTGGTCAAGGTCGCAGAACTTTTGTTCCAGGCCCTATGCCACTTATGGTCATGGATGATGGTGGAATTCAGTACTTAGGTAATCAGCCAATCCAAACGCATGGCCCAGTTACAGAAATGCCTATATTTAAAGACGGGGGAGAAGTTAGAACCACAGTTAAGAAAGTTCCTCGTAAAGACGCAACTATAGAAGCTGAAAAAGGTGAATTAATATTTGGTGCCGGTCATCCTGGAGATATAGAAGATCAGAACGATCGTGTAGGCGTTGGACTTTTTAAAATAGATGGTAAAAAGCACTATCAAGGTGGAACGCCACTTAAAGCCTTCCCTGGAGATTTTGTTTTTTCTAATGATCCAAAACTTGCTTTTAATCAAGATGATGCTAAGGACTTAACTGGAGACAATATAACTAAGCAAACTTTAAGAACTCCAGCAAAACTAGCCAAAAAGTATATAGACTTAAATAAGTTTATTGATAGGGCTCAGAACAAAGAGACGGACCCGGTTACTAAAAAGACCGCAATATATAATGTTAACAATTACATTGATCGTCTTGGTGAGATTGCTTATGCCCAAGAGGAAAAGAAAGGTTTTCCTTCAGGCATTCCAGCATTTGCTCAAGCGTCTCTTCAGAGTCGTGGATATAATCAAGAGGCTCTTCAAGCCCAATTAAATCAAGGTAGGATGAGAATGGGCGGAGAATACCAAACAGGAGGCAACTATCCTTCTACGTTTAGAAATTATTATGATACTCGTCAGAAAACTCAGTACAGCGCTCCTAGTTGGCTTACTCCTGAACAATTTTACTCAACTCCAGGTCTTGTAGATTACATGAAGACTTTAGATAAAATTCCAGGTGTAGATAATGACCTGCAGATAGCCGACGATTCGGTGTGGGGTTATCGCCATCAAGCGGCATTAGAGAAGTTCTTTCCAACAGGACAACCGCCGTTAACTCAAGTTCCAGATTACACAAGACCTCAAGCAACTATGAGAGATTTATCAGGTCCCAAAGGTCCAGGTAAAGAGGGCTCTGCAGAATTAACTAATTATACACAGTATCCTAACAATCAGTTTAATTTAAGTGGAGCAGAACTCTACGGACTTTATGCGGCTAATAGAAGATTTCCTTCAAGATACCCAACAGCTTACAAAAATTATGAAATTCAAAATGCGGAGTCTCTTTTAAGTTCAGCTTACAGTCCTATTAGTGAGCAACCCTATTTAAACGCTATTAAGCGTTCATCTCTGGGTTTTGAAGCGAATAATAATCCTAATGGTGCTGCAGGATACACACGTTCTCTTGGAGCTTATAACGTGTCTCTAGGGGCAGAAAATCAAGCTATCTCTCAAGTTTATGCTCAGAATCAAACCAGGAAGGATCAACAAGCAAATGCTCTTGCACAACTTGAAATACAAAAGGGGGCCGATAGAATTCAAAACCAGAATCTTTACGATACAAAACTTGAAACTTTAGCCCAAAATAAAGAGCAGGCAGCTAAATATAGAATGGCTAACACCGCTGCTCAGTTAAATGAGATGCAGAGGAGTCGTGAAGTTAAAGGTCTTTATAATACAATGAGTGATTTTTATGAGTACGGCCCCAACAATCAAATGAGACTCAAACCTACTTATAAGATTGAAAACGGTAGATTAGTCCCAGTTCAAAGAAGTATAGCTGATTTGATTAAGGGTTCGGGTCAAACTCAGAACACTCAGTATATTAGCACCTTAGAAAATGTGTTTAAATTAATGAAACAGTACGGGATTACTAATTCATCCTTTATAGATGATTTAATGAAAAAGGCCATTATACCACAATAAATTTTGTAGATTTAAATAAAAATCGTATATTATAATAGGGGGTTTTAAGGCATGCCAGGTTATCTTTATCAAGATCAATTCGTTCCATATCCAGTTTATACTTCTCCGCTTGACGTTTACGGGCAAGCGCTTCAGCTTAAAGATCAAAAATTTAAGTCTGGACTTCAGAACATTCGTTCTAGATATGATGCTATATTAAACACTGACTTAACGAATCAAACAAACCAAACAAATTTAAGGAGTGGTGTAGAAAACGCCATGAATAAACTTTCTAGAGTTGCTGCTACTGATGTTTCACTTCCAGAAAATCAAGGACAAATAAATGCTTTATTTGATAATGTCCTTAACGATAATAATATTCTCTATGATTCTGCCTGGACAAGAAACATGAAAAATGAAACCAATAAAGCTGATCAACTCGGAAGAACAAAGCCAGAACTAGTCACGCCTCAAAATCTTCACCCTCTTTATAAAGCACAAGAAGCCTACAGAAACGGTGACCCAAATCAACGGCCCGGATTTATTCAATTTTCTCCTTACTATGATTATAACACGAAGTATCAAGGAGAGTTAGACAAGATAAAGGCTGACGTTGATTTAATATTTTCTAAAGGCCTAGATAGAATCATAGGACCAGACGGGAAAACAATATCGTTTGATTCTACTAATCAACAGCAAGTTGAATCAATTAAAGCATCAAAAATTAAACAGATGCTTTATGAAAGAGTTAACTCAGATGCTCAAGCTATGCATCAAATGGCTTTAGATTATGATTATAATAAAGATTATGGATTTTATAGTAAGCAAGGAGCTCTTGACGGCCTTGCGGGAGATCTCTCAAGTTATAAATCTTTAACTACTAAACTGAGCCAAACTCTTGGAAATCCCTCGGTTAGCGCTGTTGATAAAGATCAATATCAAAAACAACTTGATTACTATAATTCCGAAGTTACGAGACTTACTGGACTTCAAAGTGAAATAAAAGATGGTGGTGACCCGACAAAATATTATTCATTTAATCATTTTGTTAAGGATTATGTTGATGCTAAAGCTCTTCAATACTCTCATCAAAAAGAAGGCTTACTCTCTTTTGTTCCAGGGTATGATATATTACTTGGTAAAACTCTAGACGGTATTAATGATGCGTTCAAAGCACAAGCTAAGAAGATTGGCACACTTCCTGAAGTTCAAACACCTTATGTTTCGGCTTATAATTCACTGATAGAAAATCCAGCCGGTATTAATAGATCTGCTGGAGATATAGCTGCTCTAGGTGATATGAAAATAGATACTGATGGAAGACTTCTATACAATTTGTCATTTAATAATAAAACTCCAGAATCAACTGTAATTGTCTCGCCAGCAACGGGAACGATGTCTCCAGACCAACAAAAGACATTAAGTGTAGCTACTTTTTATAGTAGATTAAGAAGTGATCTTGAAGGCCTTGGGATTGAAACTCGAGAAAAAACTGGAGCTGCTGGTCAAGGACTTGCAGGAACTGAAATTCCAGAATATGTTACTGTTGGAGCAAATGGAGAAGACATTATAAAAAATTATTCAGGCAATAAAGATTTTTATGGACCAGAAATGAGAGGCAAGATTCAAGGAATATTAGACAAGTATACTCCTGTTTTTACTAAAGCTGGTGTGGATATTAGCTCAACTCAAAGTATATTACAGTTAAGAAATAATCTAAATGACCCGGCTATAAAAAGCGCGGTAGAATTTGGACAAGGCCTATACGATAAAGCATTCAGAGGAAGATTCGAATTTCGCCCCGATCAAGATACTAATATAGTTTTAGGTCAGAGCGGTGTTACCTTTATAAAAGGAAGAGTTATAATACCAGAAAGTGAACTTTCTAATGCAATGAAGCATAAAACCGCTAAAGCTTTACGCAGCGCTGGACTTTTAACCGAAGAAGAAGTCAAAAAGGGTATTAGTTCTAGTGGAAAAGCTACTCAAGAACAAATGTATGGCCTAAGTGTTTATCTTCCTATAAATGGTACTCCAGAGGAAATAAATGATAGAATGCTTAAAAATTCTAACTATTATCAAGGCAGCTCTAAAGAAGAACTTGAACTTAGAGCTATAAGTCAATCGGAAACTAGTCAGTTTGTTCAAGATGTAAATAACTCTAGTGAATTTAATTTGAAAACACCATTTATACAACAAGGATCCAATTTTGTTCCTCAACTTCCTGTAATTCAAGGAATGAGTAAAAGAACAGGAACTAATCAAGAAATTAGTCAATTAAATAAGCTCGCCGAGGATATAGCTTTACAAACTGGACAAGATCAAAGTCAAGTACAACAAACTCTTTATAACATTATAGGATCAACAAACAATCCAGTTAAAAGATATGAAGCAGTTAATTTACTTAGAGCTGGACTTGGATCGCTTTCTAATGAGCCAATAACAGTACAAAAATTCATGCAGGGAATAGCCGGCCCCGAAGGCGCAAGTTATTCTACTGGTAATGCTCAGACATCGGCATTTGGAAAGTATCAAATAACACAAGGAACATTTGAAAAGATTAAGGATCTTCCTTCTTTCCCTGTTACTTATAAATTAGAAAGTTTTACAGACTTTAAAAAGGACCCACAACTTCAAGAGTTGACAATGTCTATTTACTCAGACTACTTACTTAAGAAGTTTTCTAATCCTCTTGCAGCTGCTGTTGCCTTTTATACAGGCGAAGCGTCCGAAGAAACTCAAGCGTTCCAACAAAATCCAACCCAAGCTCTAGAAACTTATAGAGATAAAACTCCATCAAGCGGCGGATCAAACACAAACATGACAATAGGTGCTTATTTATCTACCTTTCTTAGAAACTTTAGAAAGTAATGCAAGACGGTACAGGCTTTCAATATCCAAAAATAGATACTCCTCAGTATCAACCCAATCTTCTTGAAAGAGAGTCGACCGCATTACGAATACCCAATCTCAGAGGGTTTCAAGATAATCCAGAACTTTATGATAATATAGATGTAGCTCATCAATCTGGTTTAACCAACTGGTGGAACACCTTCGTACAAGGTGTTCAAGACACTAAGACTTACATGAACGCCTCTGATTTAATGGACGGTCTTGTCAAGAAAGCCAAGTTAGAGAATCGTCTTGATAAATTAGACTCTCAGTTTAAACTCGGAGACTTAGATCAAGGTTCTTATTTAACACAAAAAAATGATATTCTAACCAATTTAAGTCAAGCTTATAACGATATTAACGAGGCTAAAGGTTATATGGCCGGTCATCAGGAGAGTAAAGCAGCGCATCCTGTTCCTAAAGCTTCTACATTTAAAACTAATTTAGCTTTATTACAAGGATCTAACGCAAGTTTAGGTGATTATTTAAAGTACGCACTTCCTAATGTAATGGGAAGTTCAGCTGCTACCTTAGCTGCTACTATGACAGCAGGATTTGCTGGAAAATTAGTAAGAAGCCTTGCTACCAGAGCTGCTGCAGGAATAGAAGGTGGTCCATGGGGAGTAGCACTTGGTGCTGTTGCTGGACTTGGAACTGTTATTGCTGAGAATGTCTGGGCAAGAAACTTAGAATCTAAAGCGGAAGTTGGTTCTCAATTCATGCAAGATTACCAGGAACTTAAATCTAATTTTTTAGTTAGTAAACCACAGGGTTATCAACCAACCGAACAAGAAGAAAATAATATAATTCTTAAAGCTGCTGCAGGTTCTAATGAGCAATATTGGAAGAACATGAGTCTTGCAGTATCAGATTCAGTTCAATCTCTTATATTCGCTGGAGCGTTCACTAAAATGTTTCGTGGTCTGACTAATGTAAATAAGTTTACCAGAGCTTTAGGAGGTGTAGGAGAATTATTTGTTCAGAGCAAATTAGAAGGGCTGGAAGAAGGGCTTCAACAAGCGTTCCAATACGAAAAACAAGGAAAATCTTTTGGACTTCAAGATTACATGCATCAAGGTCACAGTTTATTACAAAACTATGGAGACGTTCTAGGATCAATGAAGTTTTTAGGATTCGGAGGAAAAGGACCTTATTCAGATGATGAACAATTTAATTCATCTGTTTATGCTGGACAAATGCTTGGTGTAGTATTCGGAGGAACTCATGTTGCTTTTACTTTGTCAAAAGATTTAGGCGCATACCGTTCTACTGGAAAAGAACTGTCGGCACTTAATCCTACTAAAACAGAAGAGCCGATACTTAGATTTAAAGACGATCTTTATGCCCAATTTCTTGGCCCCAAAGCTAAAGGAGTATTAGGAATTTTTAATGAAGATGCTAAAGACAGAGTTTTCTATTTTAAGGAAGCACTTAAAACACTTAACAAGAAATTAGATAGAGAAGGAAACCCTCTTTTAACTGATGAGGAGCTTTCAAGAGAACTAAAAGATATAGATAAAGCTTTTCACGTTTTTAATAGTATTAGTTCTAACTTAGACGCTGTTCTTCCTCCTTATGGTAAAAATAATAAAGCTTTAAATCAAGTTCAAAAAACAGAATTTAGAAAAGAACTTTTTCACAATACTCTTGGACTTCAAAGATTAGATTTGCCATCCAAAGAGGCAGAAATGTTAAACGCCTTTCAAAATGAATCTTTTTCTACTCCAGTCTCAGAGCTAGCTACTATTCAAGGAAAACTAGAAGTTATTAATAAAAGACTTCAAACATCTTTTGGAAATTATGAAACATTTCTTAAAAAAGAAAAGAAAGACCTAGACAAGCAATTTAGTAGTTTATCTAAAACTTATCAAGAATTAGAAGGAAAAGAAGCAATTCTACCTGGAATTTCAATGGATACTTATAAGGCTGTTAACGATTACTATGATGCAGCTGAAACTAAATTTGATTATCTTGAGAAAAGAAATGTACTATCTAAGGTTAAAGATTGGAACCGTTTAACCAAATGGTTTGATTCTTACAAAAAGACTGCCGGTGCTCAAGCACTTGCTAGTTACGAAAGATCAACAATTGAAGATAATGCTACATTTGCAGCTGAGGTTGAAAAAGAAAGAGTTGGAGATTTTACTTCTTTAACCGAAGAGCAACAAAAAAGTAGAACAGCAAGAAACAAAGAAACTCTTGATCGTGGGGGCTATGGCAAATCTTATATAGATACATTAACTCCTGAACAATTAGATATTGAAGCTGCAAAAGTTCTAGATGATTTTAAGAATAACGTTCCTCGAATGACAGAGGATCAAGTTCTTCATGCTATTAGTGAATTAGGTAATAAAGATGAATTGTCCGTTTTACTAAGTCGTCCTAGTTTTAGGGCAACTTTTAGTAAACTAGGATTTAATGAAGCTGAAGAACTTAACGCTTTAAAGCTAGGGGCTCAAGCCAGAGTACAAGTATTAATTGAACAACGTTCAAAAGCAAAGAAAAGAGCTCCACTTCCTGGAGAGAAACAATATGCAGGAATTGTTGGTAGAGTTAAAAGTCGTACAGACAAGAGAGAAACAGCTGAATTAAGAACTCAATTTCATGTTAAAGAAGGTAAAGCTTCTCAAAGAGAAGTCTTACAAGCAATTATAGAGTCCTCGTATTCATTGGAACCTGAAAAAGAATTAGCTAAAAAACTTCTTGAAATTACTCAAAATGAAGAAATAGAATTTGGAGACCTGACGAAAGAGGTTAATGGTAAAATAGTTAGAACTGCATCTGGAAGAACGATTCTTGAAAAAGGAAAAGTCAGAGTAGTTATTGATTTAAATACAATCGGCGACGAATTTGAAGGTAATGAAAACAGTCAACCAGTAGAAACGGTTATATTACATGAATTAATCCACCGTTATACCGTTCAAGCTCTTGACCAGGATGAAGACCTCAGAGCTCAAGTTAATGCTTTAATAGAAAAAGTCAAGTCACAGACTGAAGGAAAGGTTTATAATGGTTTAAAGAACGCTGAAGAATTTGTAGCTGATGCTATGACTTCTCCTGAGTTCCAAAGGTTACTTGCCTCAGTAAAGGGAGAAAAGAAACAAACCGCTTGGGAGAGCTTTATAAATGCCGTAGCAGGAGCTTTAAAAAGACTCTTTGGATTAGATATCAGAGGCTCTGTATTAGAAGATGCAATAGCTTTAACCACAGGAATAATAGAGGGAAACAAGAAAATTAATTTAGTAGAGCTTAGTGAAAGATTTCAAACCAGAGTGGATGATGAGCTTGGAAAGATAGATCCAAACTCTAAATTAGCAGAAGGAGCTTTGGCCAAGGCTTATCAGGATCTTTATCTAGAGATTATGAATGATGAAAGTGAATTCTTAGATAACGTTCGCCCGGATATTTTAAATTATCTTAATGCTAAGGAACGAGAATTAAATCAAAAAATATTAGATGCAAGAAAAGATAGAAATACTATAACCTTTAGAGGCAAACAATATACTAAGGGTTCTTATGTAGTAGTCAAGGGTTACTCTGATCCTTATTTTGTAATTGGAGGTAATGGAGATACATTAGATCTAGGCTTTAGTGAGGGGGCAACTAGTAGAAAATTAACTCTCAAGGAACCAGGTCCAATTATACTTGTTGGAACAAAAGCGGAAACTGAATATTTTTTACTAGAACAGAATAAACCAATCGAGACAAGAGAAGATTTTACTGCGCCGGTTTTATTTAAAAGTACTGGAGCACAGATCTTAGATAAAGACGGAAACATAATAGAACAGACTGATCCGGTAGAAACAAGATATTATAATTTTCTTAGTAATTTTTCTAAGTTAAGTAAATCTCCTTACTTTGGACTTCTGGTTCAAGATGAAGACTCTTATCAAACCGTTCCAATTCCAAAAGCCCAGAATGTTCAAGATTATCTAGCTAAAGGTGGAAAAAGAGGACAAGTTGTCATAATAGTCGACGCGACTGGCAAACCAGTTTTATTCGACAATAATGGAGTTCCTTCTGATACCGGTTCAGCGGTTTCTTTTAATATTGAAACCCCTGAAAAAATCATGAAGCGAGATTCTAAGAAATTAGCTCAAGCTTTAAATATATCTCTGTCACAAGCAGATACAATTAAATTAGATGCTGCTAGAAAAGTCAGAGAGATTCGCCAAAGTGCAAGCGAGGGCAAACCAGTTATTCTTAGACTTAAATCAGTTTCTCCAGGAGTTGGGTTCAAAGATATAGTTAATGAAGTAGAAACTCGCCCTATTACTATTGAAGAGGCTCAATCTGTCATTCATATTACTACATTCTTAAAAGATTACGTAAACCAAGAACTTAAAGATTTTTTATTTAATTATATATTAGGAAAAGGAGATTACAAAGTAAGCGGCGGTAAAATTCTTTACCAAGGCAATGAAGTTGCCCCTACAGTAGATATGATTACTCAAAACTTCTCTTTAAAGAAAGTTTATGATTTCGTAGAGAAGAATAATCCTTATAATGTACTAGACGTCAACTTCTATCCAAATAAAAATCCTGAAATAATAACTAAAATTTCTTACACAAGTTATCAGGATTATTTAAAAAAGGTTTCTAACTTAAAGAGCGATATAACACAATCTAAATACAATCGTTATCTTATTTATGAGATCGGAGAGCAGAAAGAAGAAAAGAAAATAGATGAACTTCCTCCAAAACAGTCCTTTGATGAAGGTGGTAACTTATTTGATTCTCCTATTCGAGAATTTGAAACTCCAGCTATAACTAACGATCTTGGACTTTTTAATAACGTTACTACTTATCATTTAGTTAAAACAATCGATAAAGGAATTCATAGTTATTTAAGATTAACTGACACTAAAACTATCGGCGAGGCTACTGAGGATCCAAACTTTATATCTAATGTTTTAAGCATTACTCAAAAAAATATCTTAGCTAAATTAGATCAATTAAGACCTTTAAGGGAATCTCAACTTGAACAAGGAAAAATTAGTGAAGCCGTTTATAAGCAAGAATTAAGCAAGATTAATGACAAGGTTGAAAAATTAGTTGGTAATTGGGGGGAGATTGTTAATTATTATTTAAAGAACTCCTATGTATTTTCTTATAGTAAAGAGGTTAAGTACGCCTACGATACTACTGGAAATTTAGTTAGAGAGGGTGATGATACAGTTGCTCACGAGAAGGGGTTTGATAAGATAGGAAACGAAGTATCTCCAATAGACGGAGCTTCTAAAGAGATTAAAGCATTAGTAAGAGGGCTTTCTAAATTCAAGGAAGTAGACGGAAAATGGATGAAAGTATTAAACGAATTTAACGTTCCCGATCTTAATAACTTTACAGTTACTTGGAACAATCTATTAAAGAACCTGAACGGGCTGTCTGATTTTTCAGAAATGATGACTAAATTAGATTCCTTAACTAACACTTTCCCTGAATACGAAGAATTGCTTGATATAATGAGAAAGTATTACGGTAAAGCTCAGACAGGAGATGTTGAATCAAGAAGGATGGTGGCATTATTTAAAAGAGACTTGAGTAAACCAGAAGTTCCAATCATTGAAAATGTAATTTCAGTTGAGGGTTCTTCGACGTCTTTTAAAATTGATGAGGCAACCCGCAAGAATACACGTGAATTATCCAGGATTTTCTTGGAAAATTTCAGAACTAAATCTCCTTATAGAGTAACAACCAGTGCTGGAAACATTGCTCTGGGAAAAAACATTTTAAATCAACCCGCAGGCACTAAACAAGATAGAATTAAATTTTTTGAATCGCTTGGTTTTAAATTTTCTCCAGAAACAGTAACTGATCCTTCTTTTGATCAATTAACAAACTCGTCAGTCGTCGCGTTATTTAAAGCAGATATTAAAAAACTTCAAGAAGCTGGAATAGTTATTAAAGACCCTTTAGTAGATCTTTCCAAAAGAACTAAAGTGACTGAAGGACTAGCTAAAAGAATTAATAATCTATTAGAGTTAGAATCTAAGTATTCAAGAGTGGCACCTTCCCTTTCTATGCAGAACGTCGAAAACAACACAGAATGGGCTATTAGTGATCCTAATGGATACACTATTACTATAAGTGCTATTAATGATGCTCAAAAATATCCAACCTATCAAGACTTAGTTGTCGAACCACAGTTCTCTCATTTAGGTAAGCCATACGCAAGGACTTCTCATATTTTAAATCAAATTTTCATTTTAGATTCAGATTTAAACTTTGGAAAGCGAAGAGATGATATCAATCCAGTCACATTAGAATTAGTTAATATTTCTGGACTTAAAATTGAAGACACCAATGGAAAAAAGACAACAACTCTTTATATTGGAGATAAAATCGTTTCTGACTTTAATCAACTTCTAAAAGGTGGTTATAAAGAAGTAATGAGGGCTGGTGATAAAAACAGCGCTTTCTCAATTAAGACTAGCGGATTTTACCAGGAAGGAAAAAGACTTAGACTTCCTATAGCGAATTTTAAACTCTTTGATAATAATAATTACGGAGGGGAGCAACTAACAAGGATAATGCAGAATTATCTTTCAGGTGAAATAAATAGAATTTACCTGGGTCTTAATGGGTATTTAGATGATATTAATAAACTTGGTAATTTAGTAAAAGAATTTTCTTTACTTAGAGACGTTTTTAGTAAAAACACTAAAGATAAGATAGAAATTGAAATTAACGTATTAAAAAACTTAGAGCCGAACTCCCAAGAACTCTATGATGCAACTAATACTATTGCAGCTAGGTTTATGAGTTTAAATCAAACCAATCAAGAAATAAAAAGTTTCTTTCTTCAGGAAGTTATTAAAAAGCAAGAGTCTTTAAATAAATACGGATTCTTTTTTAATAAAAATTACTGGTTAGACGATTCATTGAAGCCTTATCATAAAGATACTTTACTTAGAGCCTACATCGTTAATGAGTTTATCCTGCATGTTGAACAAACTAAATTAGTAAACGGTGATATAGTCTTCTACTCGCATAAAGATGGTGAGTTTCATAAGAGAAATCCTAAAGACGGCGCTACTGGAATTATTCCAATCACAGATAGTTGGTGGGTAGATGCAGCGAATAAAGATCCCAACAATAATTTACAATCTAAATTACTGGGAGTTAATAATGATTACTCTAATGTAGTTAAAACTGTAGTATTTAGAGAGTTGTTTGTTTCGTCTGCTTATTTGAATGACTGGTCAACTTATTTGAAGTCTACAGGATTAACAGATACACAAGTAAAGCGAATTGTAGACCCTTATAAAGAAAACAAAGAAGCTGATGCCCAAGGTTGGGTAACCATGGATTTTTATCGTAATTTCAAAATGTCTATTGGAGCTTGGACTTCTGAACAAGAAAAGGTTTATGAAAAAGTGTCAAAAGGCGAAGCTTTGAGTAACGATGAAGTAGAAACTTTGCACAGGCTCTTTCCGCCGATTAAAGCTCAATATGCTGGACCTGTTGCACACGAATATTATCATGTACCAGGATTTCATAAATTTTCTTTAATGCCACTACTTCCTTCAGCTATAAAAGGAACTGGTCTGGAAAGATTAAATGAGAGAATGGTTCGCCATAACATAAGTTATGCTCTTTTAGAGTCCGGTTCGAAGGTTGGTACAATTGTTGGAAAGAAAGGTCTTGAACCCTTTTACGAGGATAAAGATGCTAGGACAATGTCTAATCCTAACCGTCCATTTAATAAAGAAAATCATATATACATGCATTACCTTAAAGAGCAGGTTCAAATTGAACCCGAACTTCATAATGAGGTAATTTACGGTACACAGTTTAGAAAGCTTTTGTTTCAAAACGTTTATTCTAATGGAAGTCCTGTTAATTCTAAGTTAGCCAAGTTAAATGATGAATATGAACGTATTATAAGTGAGATAACTGAATTTGAAAAGTCCAAATTAGTTAAAGAACTTGGCGTTGAACCAGAGCTTACTGATGGTATTTTAAGTGGGTATAAGGTAATCAATATGACTAAACTGGTTGAGCGCCTTAACAAAGAGATAGAGAAAAGAAAGCTAAATGACAATATTAAGCAATTCTTTCAGTTAGAAAACGGTAATCTTAAGTATACACTCGATGCTTCTCAAAACCAACAGCAAATACGAAACATGGTCATGTCAATGGTAAATAATCGTCTGATTCGACAAACCATTAAAGGAGACATGTTAATTCAAGGGGCCTCCACCGGATATGAGAAATATGTTAAGCCAACCGAAACAGAGGTGCTTAAATACGGAACTAATGGTCTTAGATTTTATCATGTTAAAAACGGTAAAGTCCAGACTATGCAAGTTAAAGTGCCTTTGACTGGAGATTTTAAACATTTACTTGTACTTAATTGGAACGGAGAAAAGATTGATACACTAGATCGGTTGAATCAAGCCTTAAAAGATGAAACTTGGATTGAAGCGAATAGAAAATTAATTACAATGGTTGGTTACCGTATTCCAACACAAGGTTTAAATTCAATTGAGGTTATGGAGGTAGCAGAATTTTTACCTCCAGAAGCTGGTAATATTTTAATAGTTCCAACTGAAATTGTAACTAAATCTGGTTCTGACTTCGATATAGACAAACTAAATGTCTTTAAGCCTTCTATCAGATATAATCAAAAAGACGACACCGCCGAGTATTTAAATAAACCCACTAAAAAGATTGATTTTACTAAATTTGAGAAATTAGATCGCTTGGATAGAGTACAAGAAGATATGAAAGAAATCCAAGATAATATAAATTATATTCAATCCAAATTAAAAGAGCAGTTCGATGCTAATACCTATGAGACTTTAGTTGCTCTTAGAGCAGATATGAGTGAACTTATCATAGAGCAAGCAGTTGTAATTGATGAATTAAATGAAATTAGCAATTATAGGGGTGGATTATTTAACAGAATAATAGAACTAGCTAAAGAAAGAATAACGGATCCTTCCTCATTTAAAGATTTAATCACTCCTAATAGTGTTGATTTAATTAAACCTGTAATTGAAAATGATCTGGGAGTTAAAGCCAAATCTTATAAACACACAGTTAATTTGCTTTCAAGCACTCAAGAAGAAAAATATTTAGCTGGTATTCCAAATAAAAGTGCTCTTGGAATCTCAGCTGTCGCCAACACGTTCTCTCAGCTTTTAAGTAAAGTTGGGCTTAAATTAAATGATACTTTTCATGGTAAAAATGTTTATCATCCTATGATAGATGCTCCTTACTCTATGAGTAATCGGTTTCTTAAAGGAGGACTGCCTAAGTCAGATATAGCTTCTCAGATGATTAATGCTTATGTGGATGTTTTAAACGATGATTTCATAGCTAAAGCCAATCTCTCTATAGATACTTCAGGCCCATTTTTTTACCTGTTTCATTTAGGCCATAATCCTTATCAACTCATTTATTTCTTTAATAATCCTATAATTAAGTCCTTCGTAGCTGAAATTCAGAAGTCAAGATCTTTATTAATTAAAAATTTAGATCCAACCTTCGATATAAAACAAGCCAGAAGAATCGCTTTTGCCCGAGTAGTTGATCCGTCTGATGAGCGTTCTTTAAAAGCACTTAGAATTACTGGAGAGAATTTAATAGAGCCTCGTTATTTTTCTGTGGAACACCTTAAAAATAGTTTAAATAAACCATTGTCGACGTTCAGTAAAGAAGAACGTTTGGCTGTACTATCTTATTATATGAATGTTCTTGATGAATCTCAAGATCAATTTACGCTACAACAAATAAACAATTATGATACTTCTACTAGTGTAAATCCAATATCTCATGAATACAGAGAGTTCTTGAAACTAGGATTAATTGCTGGTGGTTTGTTTAAAGGAAATATAGAAGCTATTACAGATAAAACAGTAATTAAACCTTTTAATCAATATAATTTAATCTCCTCCCTTTTAGACGCCTTACTTCCATTTTCTTTAAATTCTAATATACGAAAAGAAATAGTAAATATAATAGAGGAATTGTCCAAGAATTTTGCTCTTGATGCTGATCCAGAAAAGATTGCGCGCACGTTCATTAATGACTGGCTTTATTATATTTATATTAATCAAGGTAAACTAAAAGATGGTCGTAATATTGGAGACTATGGAAAATCTCTTTTATTCGGTGAAACAAGACTTTCTGAACCTTTACTGGATTTTAAAACCTTAGATAAATGGTCAAGACTTAGAGAAGAGTTTCCATTTTTAACTCAACTCAGAATAGACCAGTCTGGCAGCATATTTAATATTTCTCTCTACAGAGATGACAATTCAACTGAATACCAGAACTCTTTAATTGAGCAATTCCTCACCTTAGGTAATTTTGATGACCCCACTTATTCCCCAGAAGATCAAAATGAAATTAAGAAGTTTGCCCGCAATTTAGCTATTCTAGGTTTTACACAGTCTGGATTAAATAAAAGTCCCATTTCCTTTACAGATGTTATACCTAATGATTTTTATGTTCCAATAATGGATGAAGCTTTAAAATCTTGGAAAGGGTTATCAGAAAAAGAAAGATTTTATCAATTTAATGAGTTTATCCCACGATTCAGAGTTCAAAACCCTCAATTATTTGGACAAAGAAGAGGTGAGATTCCTTACTGGAGGTTTAAAGACTATAGTAGTGCATTAAAGCCTGAAGCGGTTAAAGATCATGCGATGTCTTATAAAATGCCGGCAAGTGAAAATCTAACAGGTAAAGACACAAGTACAGTAGAATTAGCAGAACAAGGGCTTAGAACAGCTACAACCAGGAGTTTTCCTTTGGGTAAAGTTGGAGATATAATCACTTTCGAAGGAAGACCCCAAAGATATGTGATTACTGAATTAGAACAAATTGGTTACGAGAATGCTAACGATCCAACTTGGTTAAAAAGCTGGAGTCAGAAAGAGGGTTGGACAGTTGAACATTTTAAAAAAATCTTTGGTGGATCTACAGTACATATTGGTAGTTGGCAGACAACATTTAAGAAAATTGAAGACGTAAATCAAGCTAAAGTGGATTTAAATAAATCAAATATATCAGAGGCTCAGAAAAAATGGTTATCTAAAGATCAGTATAAGTCCGACAACTCAACTAAGTTTATTGGAAGAGGCGTTGGTGCTACGGGAGAGTACGCCAGGTTATCTCAAGAAGCAGGCAAACCAGTTAATTCTGGTAAATATTCATCTAGTGACATAGTTTTCATTTCTGCAAATGGAGCAAGATCCAACCGCCTATCTCCAGATTTAAATGAAATTCAAAAAGCTATAAATGTGGGTGCGCAGTTTTTAACTGATGCGAAAGCCAGGCGTCCAGAAGGCGGCAATCCCTATAATATAGGAGAACAAGAAGTTGCAGATTTTTTAAGGTCTAAAGGATATACTGAGACGGAGGAGTTCAATGGATTAGTTGCCAGATGGAAACCTGCTCAAAATCAATTCGAATCTCCAATTTTGCCAGATCAATTAAATACCGTATATTTAAACGAAGGTACTTACCAAGGACTTCTTAGAAATCTGCTCGAATCACAATTAATAACGCCAAAATGTAACTAAAATGCTTAAATTCTTACTAAATCATGAAACTAAGACTTTTAACAAAGCTGCCAACATAGCCGCAGCCTTTATTTTAGTTGTTATACTGAATATTGGCGTTTTGATGTTTTATAAATATTTGTTTGCTGTAGAGCCA
>Ga0137451_1000025_pt1 | contig 50385 bp, 50 predicted proteins | sample EasRivERMGT500_2_FD_102336 | JGI IMG/M metagenome (GOLD analysis project Ga0137451, IMG submission 102336) | Soil microbial communities from meander-bound floodplain in the East River, Colorado, USA - East River MetaG ERMGT500_2 | ecosystem: Environmental > Terrestrial > Soil > Floodplain ... | reverse complement strand
CGGAATGAACAACTCGACCCTCAACAAGTTCCACCAGTTCATCCTGTCGCGCGCCTTCAATTCTGGATTTTCTCTCGGTCTCATGGTGAAGGATCTGAAGACGGCGGTCGAAATCGCGCACGCGACCGGGTCGCCCGCTCCGCTCGCCAGCGCCTGCCTTGAAGCCTGGAGCGAAGCGCAGGCGAGCCTCGGCCCCGGCGCCGACCACACCGCGGTGGTGCGCTACTGGGAGAAGCTGGCAGGAACCGAGCTTGGAAAGTAAGGCGCCGAATCAATAGACGCGATTCAGCGGCGAGAGCCCCTGAACGAGCACGCGCTCGACGTTTTTCCAGGCTTCCCGGAAGAGCGCTGCTTGAGCCTGCAAGGTGACGCCGGCTATATGGGGGGTAAGGAGCAGGCGGTGAGCCGCCTCGCCTTCGAGCGAAAGGAGCGGATTCGAGGCCTCCGGCGGCTCGGGGGAATAGACGTCGACCGCCGCGCCGCCCAGCCTTCCGGAGCGCAGCGCTTCCGCAAGCGCCGCTTCCGCGACGATGCCGCCGCGCGCGGCGTTGATGAGAATGGCGTCCTTCTTCATCTTGGCGAGCTGTGGCGCGCCGATCATCCCTTGCGTCGCGGGAACGAGCGGCACGTGGATCGTCACCACGTCCGAGCGGGCGAGCAGCTCCTCCAGCGTCACGGATTTTGCGCCCAGATGCGACGCGGCGTTCGCGTCGCGAGGCGAGGGATCGGAGTAGAGGATCTCGCAATCGTAGGCGCGCAGCGCTTTCGCTACGGCAAGGCCGATCGTGCCCATACCGATGATGCCGACGGTCATCCCGTGCAAGCCGGTGAGATTCGCTGCGAGCATCGCCGCGCGGAATTCCTTGTAACGCCCGACGCGCACCTCTTCGCCGCTCCAGGCAAAGCGGCGAAGGAGCATCGACGCCGCGGTCAGGACGTACTCGGCGACCGCGTCGTTGCTTCCGCCGGGAGAATTGGCGACGGGAATGCCGAGGCGCTTCAGCGCCGGCTCGTCGAGCCGGTCCACGCCGGCCCCGGTGACCTGGATGAGCTTGAGCGCACTCCCTTGCATGAGCGACCCTGGGAGCTTGGGCCCTATCGCGGGCATGACGAGAGCGCGCGCTGCGGCGAGCAAGGGCTTGAGCTCCGCGTCGTCCGGCGCGCGGTAAGCGATCTTCAGGGCTTGTGGTGGTGCGATGCCGGCCCGCAGGAAATCCGCCTCCGGCCGAAGGCAGACCACATCAAAGGTCATTTACGCCGCGGGCTCGCGCGTGCGGGCAGAGACGTTGCCCACGGGAAAGAAGCACAGCAACATGAGCGGCTCCTTGCCGGTGTTTCGCGTGACGTGCATTTCGCCCGGCGGGACCACGATCGTGTCTCCTGCTTTGAGCGGAAATCTGCCGCTGTCGGCTTCGGTGCAACCTTCGCCGGAGAGCACGTGGATGCATTCCTCGAAACCCTCGTGCCGGTGCGGGCCGCGCGGCTGGTCGCCCGCCTTCGGCACCGGGATTTCGACGAGTCTCAAGGTGACGTTCTGCGTGCCGCGCTCGCCCGAGGCGATCTCGAGCGACTTGCGTCCGGGAAGACCCATCGATTTTGCTTCCGCTTGCCTATAGATGCGCGCCATCGCCCGGTTTCCTATCCGACTTTGCGCAGGTGGCGCAGCTCGGCCGTCCCGCCCTGAACTTCGTCGAGCTGCTTGAAGATGTCCGCCGCCTCGCGCGCAATCGCATCGGAGACGCCTTCGAGCATCGCCCGGCCTTTCTCGACGGTCGCCTGCTCGGGGCTGCCGTACCAGCCGGTGGGGGCAATCGTGCGGATATCGGTGAGCACCGGTTGGAAGCTGCGCGTCCTGCGCAGCTTGTCCCACTTGCGGCCGTGCCCGTGGTCGGAGGATTGTTCGATGCGCTCGAGGTGCACGAGATCCGGGCGGAAGGCGAGCACGGCGTGCGCCTCGATCTCGCCGCCGTGAGTGAGGCCGCCCATGTCCTTGCCGTACATTTCCGCGGCGACGTAGCAGGCCTGCGCGGTGAGCACCGTCATTCCGTGGTCGCGGTGCAGCGATTCGGCGGCGATCGCGAGCGACGGGATGTTGCCTTCGTGCCAGTTGACGATGAGCAGATACTTGGCTCCGTGCTTCGCAGTGGACACGCAGACTTCCGTCACCACGCGGATATAGGTCTCGGGGGTGAAGGTGATCGTGCCTTCGAAAGGCATGTGCATGGGCGTGACGCCGAACGGGCACGCCGGGAGCACGAGCCCGTCCATGCGCCTGGCGACTTCCTCCCCGATCGCGATGCTCGCGAAGATGTCGGTGCCGGTGGGAAGATGAGGGCCGTGCTGCTCGACGCTGCCGGCGGGGAAGATGACGAGCGGGTTCTTGTTGAACTGCGCCGCGATTTCCGGTTGGGTCAGCTCGATGAATTGACGGGTGTGCATGAGCACCTCCTTGCGGGAGTTACGCAGCCTTGACCTGGTGCCGCACGCGGGCGCGGGCTTCCTCGATCACTTCGGCGAGCGCGACCGCCTTGCCGCCGCGCTCGATCGAAAGCAGCGCGGCATTCACCGCTGCCGCCGCGGCGAGGCCGTTCTCGGCGGTGAGCTCCGAGCGGTTGCCGGTGGCGATAGCCTCGGCGAAGCTCTCCAGCTCATCGACGAACATATTGGACCGCGGCAGCTCGAGCGGTTCGCGCTTGCCGTAGCCGTCCTTGCCGCGCTGAATGTAGAGCGCGGAGGATTCATGCAGGCGCTCGGGCGTGTCCCAGGCGCCGAAATCGACTTCGTAGTGCATCAGGCCCTTCTGGCCGAAGCAGCGAATCGAGTAGATGCCGGGCGAAGTCCAGGACGAGCCGACGTAGCCGAGCTTGCCGTCGGCGAACTTTGCGAGCGTCATCGATTGGTCATCGACTTCGGCGCCGACGGGGGAGAGTCTCGAGGCCATAGACATCACCTCGACGATCTCGCCGCCCAGGCAGGCGAGCGAGTCGAACTGGTGGATCGCGAGCTGCGAGAGCGGCCCTCCGGGGCACTGCCCGCGATACCAGCGCCAGTTCTGAGGGGTCAGCTCCAGAGCACGCTCGTTGGAGAAATTGGCCTCGATGCAGGCGATGCGTCCCAGCTCGCCGCGCTCGATCGCGGCTTTCATTGCGCGCGTGCCGGCGAGCAGCCGCGCCGAGTGGCCGACGACGATGTGGATGCCATGCTGCTTTTCCAGTTCGCAGATGCGCACGCCGTCCTCGAGCGTGTGCGCGATCGGTTTTTCCGTATAGACGTGCTTCCCTGCGCGGGCCGCCTGCTCGGCGACCGGAAAATGCTGCTCGTTCGGGACGGTGAGGATCACGCCCCGGATCTCGGGGTCGGCGAGCATCTGGCGCAGCTCGGTGACCGCCGGGATGCCGAATTCCTTGGAGAAAGCCTCGCGTTTTTCCAGGCTGCGCGTGTAGCCGGAGACGATCTTCAGTTTCTGCGATCGCAGCGCCGCGCGTGTGAGCACCCTGGCCCAGCGTCCCAGGCCGACGATGCCGAGCTTGACCGCGGCCTGGCTCATTCGATGCCTGGATCAGCTACTTGTCGAAGGTGCCGGACTTCTTACCGGTCGTTTTGAACCTTGCATGTGGAACACCGAGCTGGTTCGATAGGCTCCATATTTCTTGGAATCGACCTCAACACTATATATGGAATAGTTTCCTCTATCGGCGTCAAAGTAAGTCCAGTGGATCGCATGTCTCCACGTATCGCTCCAGAATTTCCTGAGATCGTATCGCTTGATTTCAACACCCTTCGTTTCCACGAGTTTCCCCAAGTCCTCTTCCTTGTACCCCTTGTTCAAGACAATCACGTTGGATGAATCTGCCGTGGAAGGACTTGCACTGTATATTTTCGCAAAAAAAGCTGTGCTGTATCCCAGCAAAGTCTCCCTCTGGCCATCTGTGCCTCTCCAGGTCAGATAGTGAGGAAGCCAATCGCTCGTAAAAGACGAAAATTCGTCTTTTCCCCATTGAGTCAGAGAAGTTACGCTCACTCCTCCGCGAGCCACGTACATTTTGATGAGTTCCATGGAATGATGCCTAGCTTGACCGCCGACTCATTCGATCGTGAGATTCGCCGCCCTGACCGCTTTGCCCATGGCTTCGATCTCAGTGGCGACCAATTTCGCAAACTCCTCCGGCGTGCTGGTCTGCACCACCGCGCCCTGGTTTGAGATCATCGCCCTGAACTCGGGTGTCGCCGCCACTTTCAGCAGCGTGCCGCGAAGTTTTTCGATGACGGGCTGCGGCGTTCCCCTGGGCAGCATGAGCCCGGTCCAGCCGCTGTAGGTATAGCCGGGAACGGCCTCGCCGATGGTCGGAACGCCCGGGAACAGGGGACTGCGCTCGGGCAGCGAGTGCGCAAGCATCCGCAGCCGGTTCTGCTTGAGGAAAGCGACGACGGCGGGGGCAGGCGTGATCGACCACTGCGACTCGTTGGCCATGATGGAGGCGACCGATGGCCCGCCCCCTTTGTAAGGAACGTGAACCGACTGCGCGCCCGTCATCTGCATGAACAGCACGCCGGCGAGGTGGCTCTGCGAGCCGGGTCCAGCCGAGGCCATGTTGGTCTGCGGCCCGCGCGCTTTCAGATAGGCGATCAACTCGCGGGTCGATGCGGCCGGGACGTTCGGATTGACGACCAGCGCGTTGGGTGTGATCGCATAGAGCGACACATAGGCAAAGTCCTTGAGCGGGTCGTAAGGGAGGTTTTTGCGCAGATTGGGAATGATGGCCATGGCCGCGGTCGACGCTCCGAGAACGGTGTAGCCGTCGGGCGCCGCATTCTTCAGCCCTTCCATGCCGATCGCTCCGCCCGCGCCGGCGCGGTTCTCGACAACGATTTGCTCGCCGAGAGCCTCGCCCAGCTTCAGCGCGACGATGCGGCCGATGACATCGACCGAAGCCCCGGGTGCGTTGGGCATGATCATCTTGATCGGCCTGCGCGGATAGTCCTGCGAAAGCGCTGCCTGCGGGTAGGCCGCAAGCAGCGACATGAAGAGCGCAACTAGCCGGTACATTGTGTCCTTCCTCCGTAGAAATCCGGTCGGATTGTACCACCCGCACGGGCAAGACTCAGATCCGACGGCGCCGGCCGATCGATCATCGCGTGACGAACGGCGCGCCCAACTCGTTGCACCCGGTGCGGGCGTAGCGCCATCCGATGATGTTGTCGTCCGAGCCGCCGTTCGCGCCGACGATTTTTCCTTCGCGGATGAAAAACACCATCGGGTAAGGGCCGTCGTAGGCGCTGCGGGTGTTCTTGTCGTTGATCCACACGCATACGCCCCATCCGTATTGCCGCGCGCGGAGCGTCGTGTCCTGCTGGTAGAGCCGCTTGGGGCCGGCTTTGAACTCGACGATCGCGCTGACGGGATCGACAAGCCTGCTCGAAAGGTAGTCCCGGATGAGCTTTTCGTGGTTTTCCGGGCGCGGTCCGTATTCGTACGCCGTCATCTCCGTCTGGTTCGGCGGGTGTTTGCATCCGCCGGTCAGGGCCGACATCGAAGCGACGCCGAGAACTGCCAAGATCATCGCGACGCGTTGCATGAATTCCTCCGTCGTTCTCAGAGGTTGTCGAAGAAGAGGGCGCGTCCCTCTCGTCTCTGCTCATCGTACGATCCGCGCCCCCCTCCCTTCTGGAGAGGGCCAGGGTGAGGGAAACTCAGAAACATTCCAAGCCTAGAAAATTATAACCCCGGCCGACGGTTTAAACTAAGGGCATTTGAGGATTTGGACATGAGAGGGGTGACCCCGTTGAGAGAATCCATCGCGAGGTTCATCAGCTTATTTGCGCTCGTCGTGCTCGGGCTCTTCCTGGCTGGCCCGGCACCGGCCCAGACCGCCGACATCATCCTGGTCAACGGCAAGATCCTGACCTTGGACGAGCGCTCCTCGGTGCAGCAGGCGCTCGCCGTGAGCGACGGAAGGGTCTCCTCACTCGGTCGTTCCGCCGACATCATGAAACTCGCCGGGCGCAAGACGCGGGTCGTCAATTTGCGCGGCCGCACCGTGATCCCGGGCCTGATCGATTCGCATATTCACGCGATCCGCGCGGCGCTGTCCTACAGCGTCGAGGTGAATTGGATCGGCGCATCGAGTCTCGCGGAGGCGCTCTCCCGCATCCGCGACGCCGCGCGCGCGGTGAAACCGGGCGACTGGATGATCGTCGCGGGGGGCTGGAGCCCCGATCAGTTCCAGGAAAAACGGCGGCCCACGCAGGCGGAACTCGCTGACGCGGCGCCCGACCATCCTGTATATGTCCAACTGTTCTACGGCTGGGCGATGATGACGCCGGCAGCGTACAAGTCGCTGGGCATCGCCTCCGACGCCGACGTGCCCCCGCGCGGCAAGCTCGACCGGGACGCAAACGGGAGCCCGACCGGCGGAATCAGCGGAGACACCGCGACCATCACAGCGCTGTTCGCGCGGCTTCCGTCACCGGGCTTCGAGCAGCGGGTCGAAGGCACGCGCAAGTTCTTCCGCGAGCTGAACCGCCTTGCGCTTACCGGTGTGATCGACCCGGGCGGATTCGGCATGGCGCCGCGCGATTATCAGGCGCTGTTCAAGGTCTGGCAGGACAGGACGCTGACCCTGCGCGTCGCCTACACCGTATTCGCTCAGAAGCGCGGCTCGGAGCTGGAGGACTACCGCAATCTCACCCAGCTCGTGCCGATGGGCTTTGGCGACGAGATGCTGCGCTTCAACGGCATCGGGGAAAATGTCGCCTGGGGCATGTACAACAACGACAGTCCGTCGGAGGCCGACAAAGCGCAGTTCTACGAGATCGCCAAATGGGCGGCCGAGCGGCGAATGTCGCTCAACATGCACTGGCACAACGACCGCTCGATCGGCCAGTTGCTCGACATCTTCGAGCGCGTCAACCGGGAAGCGCCGATCAAGGACTTGCGCTGGGCGATCGCGCACCTGAACGATGCTTCCGCGCCGACGCTGGAGCGCATGAAGGCGCTCGGAGTGGGCTGGGCCTTGCAGGACGCGATGTACTTCGACGGCGAGCGCTTCCAGAGGGATAAGGGCGCGGAGGCCGCGAGCCGCGCCCCGCCGATAAAAACCGCGCTCAAAATAGGCGTGAAGGTCGGGGCCGGTACCGACGCCCACCGCGTCGCTTCGTACAATCCCTTCGTCGCGCTGCGCTGGATGCTCGACGGCAAGACCGTCGGGGGAACGGCGCTGCGCGGACCGGAGGAGACCCCGACGCGCGAGGAAGCGCTGCGCCTGTATACGGTGGGCAGCGCGTGGTTTGCTCACGACGAGGGGAAGCGCGGCTCGCTCGAGCTGGGAAAGCTCGCCGATCTTGCGGTGCTGTCGAAGGATTACATGACGGCGCCGGTCGCACAAATCGGTGGGATCGAATCTCTGCTCACGATGGTCGGCGGGAGGATCGTGTACGCGGCTGGACCTTATACTCAGTTCGAGGAAAACCCCCGGCGCTAGAGGCGCTGCGAGCGGCGGCGTGCCGCGAAGGGAGCTGCGAAATGGCGACAAGAACATCCGACATCGACAAGCCGGAACGCTCTCCGATGGTGATCCTGTTCGCCGAGACGCGCGGCTTCACGGGCATGTCGGACATGCTCGACCCCGGCGCGGTGCTCGCGCGCGTCGGCGAGTTTGTTTCCCTCACCACCCAGGTCGTCGAGGAACACGAGGGCGCGGTGGTGGACGTCCTCAGCGACACGGTGATGGCGACCTTCACCGGGCAGGACGATGCGCAACACGCGGTGGAGGCGGCGCGCGAAATCCGGAGCGGGTTCGTCGCCCTCGCCGAGACCTGGCAGCGCGATTTCGGCATCCGCGCAGCGGTGGCTATGGGCTTGCACTGCGGGGACGCCGTCGTAGGCTTTGCCGAAAACAGCCCCCACCCCGAGCAGCTGTTCGTTTTTGGCGACTGCGTGAGCATCGCCAATCGCCTTCTGCACCTCGCGCGGCCGGGCGAATTCGTGATGTCGGAGACGCTGGTGGACCTCGCCCGGGAGATGGGCGTTTCAATCGATGCCGAAGAGTTGCCGCCGCTGGAAATCCCGCGTCGCGACCCGATCAAGCTTTACGGCGTGCTGCTTGACGCGGGGCTGGATTTCACCCACTCATAGGGCCGGGTGTTCGGGTCGCGCCGAAGCCTCGGCCGGCGGCTCTAGCGCCAGTGTGCCAGGATCACTCCCATGGCCTGCAGGCTGACGAATTGATAAGCGGCGTTGATGCCGAACAGCTTCCAGGACCTGTTTTCCCAGGCGACCGATCCGAAGAGCAGCGGCACGCAGAAGCCGATCCAGGCGAAAAATGCCGCGAAAAAGCCGTAGGTCGCATTGAGGGCGCTCGGCCCCATCTTCCAGTCCGAGAGCCGCCACACTTCGACGCCGAGCGCGAGCATCGCCGCGGTCAGTAACGATCCGATCACCATGAGGATGATCGCGCGCTGCATGACCCCGGGGCCGGGCTTCTGATCGGGCGACATGCCCATTTCCTTCATCCAGGCCTTGCCGAGGATCGGGCCGTACCAGAGAAAGCCGATCGCGATTGCGGCCGCCATCGCCGCGAGAACCGCCCAGTAGTTCAGTTGCATTGCAGGTTGCATAGTGCCTCCCCTTGAAACCGATGAACCGAGATGCTATGGATATTGGCTTCCCGACGCAAGCATCTGCGGTTCGGGCGCGCAAGATGCGATACGGTTGGGTAGTGAGCCCAAAATAGCCCACTAACCACGGCTCCCTGTTCGAGCCCACGGGCCTTTACACTACGCGCATGCAAACGTTTGCGGATAGGTGATGCGGATAGCGATGCTCGGCGCGGGTCCGGCAGGGCTGCTGTTTTCGTTGCTTGCCAAACGACGCCGCCCGGAGTGGCGGGTCGAAGTCATCGAGCAGAATCCCGCGGATGCGACCTACGGCTTCGGCGTGGTGTTCTCAGAAAGGGCGCTGGAATTCCTCGAGCGCGACGAGCCGGAGCTGTCGCGCATCCTAGAAGGGGCGATGGAGCGCTGGCCGTTGCAACGCATCGTGCATCGCGGCGAGCGTGTGGACGTGGACGGCAACGGGTTCTCGGCGATCGGACGCCTCGCGCTCCGGGAAGTCCTGCAGAGGCTCTGCCGCGAGGCGGGCGTGAAGATCGAATACGGCCGCGCGGTCGCTTCGCTCGACGAGCTTGCCGGTGCGGATCTCATCGTCGGCGCCGACGGATCGAATTCGCTGGTGCGCAAGACCCTCGAGGCGCAGTTCCAGCCGAAGATCGAGCTCCTGACCAACCGCTTCGCATGGTACGGCACGGCGCAGCCGTTCGACTGCCTGACGCTGACTTTCCGCGCCAGCGCGCACGGCGCCTTCGTCGCGCACCATTACCGCCATTCGCCTTCGATGAGCACCTTCGTGGTCGAGTGCAGCGAGGCGACCTGGAAGCGCGCCGGACTCGATCGCGCGAGCGACGCGGAGTCGCAGGCGTATTGCGAACGCGTGTTCGCGGCCGATCTCGGCGGCCATGCGCTCGTGTCGAACAAGTCGGTTTGGCGGCAGTTTCCGCTCCTGCGCAACGAGCGCTGGGCCGCGCGGCGCTCGCCTTCGGGGTACGCAGTGCTCCTCGGCGACGCGCTGCGGACGGTGCACTTCTCGATCGGCTCGGGGACCCGCCTTGCATTCGAGGACGCCATCGCGTTGGAGCGCGCGTTTGCGGAATGCGGGGAGGACGTCCCGCTCGCGCTTGCCGCTTTCGAGCGCGAGCGCAGGCCGGTGGTGGAGAAGCTGCTCGCCGCAGCCAAGGCCAGCTCGTACTGGTACGAGCAGTTCTCGGAAAAAATGGCGTTCGAGCCGTGGCGGCTCGCCTACGACTACATGACGAGGAGCGGCCGCATGCCCGATGAGCGCCTGAAGGAGATGGCGCCGAAGTTCATGGCGAGAGTGGAGGCGGCGAGAGGGACCGGGCGCGCCGGAGCGTGAAATCTGCGTGCTAAACTCGTGGCTCAGAATCGGAATCGAGCAAAATGGATCTGGTCACGACCGAAGAGGCGTCCGCGAGCGAGCTGCAAAGGCAACTGCGCAGCGGCACTTTCGTCGTCACGGCCGAGTTGACTCCTCCGGTTTCAAGCGACCCGACCGAGTTCATCGACAGGGCGCTCGCGCTCCGTGGCCTCGTCACCGCGATCAACGTGACCGACGGCGCGGGCGCCAGGTCGCACATGTCCAGCCTTGCTGCCGCCCACTTTCTTGTGAAGAACGGCATCGAGCCGATCCTGCAGTTGACCTGCCGCGACCGCAACCGGATCGCGCTGCAAGGCGAGCTGCTCGGCGCCGCGGCGCTAGGAATCCGCAATGTCCTCGCGCTGCGCGGGGACGATCCCAAGACCGGAGATCAGCCGGACACGAAGGCGGTATTCGATCTGGATACGACGGGTTTGCTCGCGATGGCTCACCGGATGCGCAGCGAGGGCCGGCTGCCTACCGGCACGCAGATCAAGGGCCGGGTGAAACTTGTCCTTGGCGCCGCGGAACTCCCGGTCGATCCGCCCGCCGATTGGCGTCCCGACGGGCTGAAGGCGAAACTGGAGGCGGGCGCCGATTTCATCCAGACCCAGTTCTGCATGGACGCAGGCGTCGTGCGCCGGTATGCGGCGCGGCTGCTCGACCTGGGTATCGCCCAGCGCCTGCCGATCCTGATCGGCGTCGCTCCGATTGCCTCGGTGCGCTCGGCCCGGTGGATGAAGGAAAAACTCTACGGGGCGCTGATCCCTGACGAAATCGTCGCGCGGCTTGAACGGGCCGCGGACCCGAAATCCGAAGGAAAAAAAATCTGCATCGAGCTGATGCAGCAGCTCGTCGAGACTCCGGGGATAGCAGGCGTGCACGTCATGGCGCCGCAGAACCACGCGGCCCTCGCCGAGGTCATCGCGGCTTCCGGAGTCAGAGGAAAAAGGCGCGCCCTCGTCAAGCGCGGCTAGCCATGGCATTCAGCCAGAGTTTCATCGAGGTTGACGGCTGCAAGGTCAACCTTCGCCGCGGCGGCTCGGGTCAACCGCTGCTCTACCTGCACGGTGCGAACGGCGCGCCGGCGGTCCTGCCTTTCATGGAGAAGCTCGCCGAGCGCTTCGACGTGCTCGTGCCCGAGCACCCGGGCTACGGCCTCTCGGACGAGCCGGAATGGCTCGAGAACATCCACGACGTCGCGTATTTCTATCTGGATTTCCTGCGAAGCCTGCAGCTGGACAAGGTCACCCTGGTGGGGAGCTCCATGGGCGGCTGGATGGCGATGGAGATGGCGGTGCGCGACACCTCGCGCATCGGCTCGCTGGTCCTGGTCGCCCCCGCCGGCATCAGGGCGCCCGGCGTCGAGCCCGCGGATATCTTTCTGCTGCCGCCCGAGGAAGTCGTGAGGAGGCTCTTTTTCGACCCGAAGCTGGCCGCGGCCCGCCTCGCCGAGCCCATGACTCCCGAGGCGCTCGACATGTCGCTCAAGAACCGGCACACGACGGCGCGGCTCGCCTGGGAGCCGCGGCTCTACGATCCCAACCTTCCCAAGTGGCTGCACCGCATCGACGTGCCGGTGAAGATCATCTGGGGCAAGGAGGATCGGATATTGCCCGCGGCTTTCGCGGATCATTACCGGAAGCTCCTTCCGAAGGCGGACATCGAGGTCGTTCCCGACTGCGGGCACCTGCCGCACGTCGAGCGTGCCGACCGGTTCTGCGACAGCGTGGTGCGCTTCGCATGCAAATAACCCTGTTCCATCTGATGCCCTACGCCGAGCTCGACCTCGAGGCCGGGCGCAAGAACGGCACGGTCTGGGTGACGCTGCCGAACAGCAACTTCGACCCGCAGGTCGGCCACCTGCTCTACAACCGGTTTCTCGACGAGCTCGAGTACGGCGAGCAGCTCGGCTTCGACGTGGTCGCGGTGAACGAGCACCACCAGACCGCCTACGGCCTGATGCCTTCTCCGATCGTCACCGCCTCGGCGCTCGTCCGGCGCACGACGAAGGCGAAGATCGCGATTCTGGGAAGCGCGCTTCCCCTGCGCTCGCACCCGCTCACCATCGCCGAGGAGCACGCGATGATCGATGTGATCAGCGGCGGGCGCCTGATCAGCGGCTTCGTGCGCGGCATCGGCGCCGAGTACCACACCTTCGGCGTCAACCCGACCTTCTCGCACGACCGCTTCCACGAGGCGCACGACCTGATCGTGCGCGCCTGGACCGAGACCGGCCCGTTCGCGTTCCACGGCCACCACTACAACCTCCAGTACGTGAATCTCTGGCCGCGGCCCTACCAGAAGCCGCACCCGCCGATCTGGATTCCCTCGCAGGGCAGCAAGGAGACGATCGACTGGGCCTCGCACCCGGACCGCAAGTACACCTACCTGCAGACCTTCAGCCCGTCGAAAGTGGTGGCGCGCTACCTGAAGATGTACCGCGACACGTGCGCGGGCTACGGCTACCAGGCAAAAGACAGCCAACTGGGCTGGTCCGTCCCCGTCTATGTTTCTTCCTCCGACCAAAAAGCAATCGAAGAGGCGAGGGCGCATTTCGAAGCCTTCCGCAACGTGTTCATCAGGATGCCGCTCGAGATGCTGCTGCCCCCGGGCTACACCTCGCGCGAGTCGCTGAAGAACGTGATGAAGGCCAAGGCGCAGATGTTCGGCGACGTCACGATCGAGCAGGCCATCGAGCTCGGCCTGTTCGTCTGCGGCAGCGCCGAGACCGTGCGCAAGGTTTTCGAGGGCCATTGGCGGGAGATGCGTTTCGGCAACCTGCTGGTGTCGTGCCAGCTCGGCACGCTGCCCGCGGATCTGACGCGCAGGAACATGGAGTTCTTTGCGCGCGAGGTCATGCCTTCGCTTAAGGCTCTATAGCGAGCGGTGTGGTAGTTGGTGATGTTTTCGAATGGCCTCTGAGGGAGCGCTTGCGGCTGGAGCGGACACTGCGGAACGTCAATTCCTTCGTTGACTGTCGCTTAACGCTGAAGGTCACCGGCGCCGCTGTTCGGCGTCCGGTGCAGCGCCTTGTTGTGCGGTGGTTTTCCAAATCGTCTTGCCTGGACCCTGCGACCCAGGAAACTGCCAGCCCATTTGCGTAACGGTGTTGATAACCGCACATGCCAGATTCGCCGTGTGCCGCTGCACCTGATCAATAAATTCGCGATCCATCGCACTATCAACGACCTCCTTCTGACGATTCACGAAAAACGGAATCGAAGCACCGTCTGTGTCCGGGAGCCTCCATGACCCGTGACACAGAATGTTCCGTATTTTTGAAGCTTTTCGTAGATCATCCAAAAGTTTATCGAGATATTCGATTGTAGCGTCCGGATTATCTCGCGCTGCCTTACCATAGGTGTCAATCAGATTTCCAAGAGGATCAATGAGAGCGCGCTCCAGCTTAGGAAGCCACTCGGTGTAAGCCTTTTGAATGTCTGCCTCTTTGTAAGGTCGTGTCGCTGTAAATGAAAAAATCGCCTTCCCTAAGATTTCCTCTAGAAATCCGAATGTAGCAACGGCGCGACCTAGACTCTCCCAGAAGGCTGCCTCGTGCCTGTGGGTAGGGAACCTATCAGGTAAGCCATTCTGGTCGACGAAATAGCACACTGCCTTTTCTTGGGTCATAGGCTTTTCACCATGTGCATGCCGCCCAACGTCGAAGCCAGCGGCGCGCACCCATTGGCGTCCCATCCTTGGGAGATGTCCCGCGCGTCCGCTGCGCTGCCAGGTTATGCATCTGCTCTGTGGTAAAGAATAATCGCGATGACATCCGCGAGCATCTTTCGATGGAACCACTCCATCTGATCAAAGTGCAGCTGACCTCGATCTATAGCTGTCCGAATTCTCCCTGCCGCTGCGAGGAGCAACTCTTCTTGGTCGATGTCGTCAAATGCACCTTGTTCAAGGACGAATGAGTAATCCTCTCCAATCCAGCGATCCCCAATCTTCTGAATTTTCCATTTCAAGCGGGCCTTGACATATTCAGCAAGCCGATCCTCGTTGTCGTGGTATTTCGCAGGCGGCACGACCGTGCCCAGTTCTTCAAGAAGCTCATTGACCTTGGAGGCGAAGCCATCGTCTTCTGCAATGTATCGCGCTAAGCCATCGTCCCATGTCAGCTCCCAGTTCGCTCTAATGTGGGAAAGTGGCATTAAGGCGAGACGATCGAATGTCTCGCTGTTCTTCAGGAACGCCCTCGCGTCAATCACGTGCCGCAGCACCTAGAGAGAAGCATAGCGTTCGCAGCCTGCCGCGCGCGCAGCTTGGCGTTTGCAGAGCACAGCGCTCTCGCGCGCGTCGGCCTTGGGCTGCGCTGTTAGGCATCGCTCCGAAGAGCTTGTGTCACGTGAGGGTTCTTGTCCAACTTAAAGCCCGTCTTCGATTCGAACCATTTGAGTAATTCAGACTCGGGTTTTGCGTTCTGAGATTTGACCGCCACGCAATAAGCAGTGATCGTCTTTCGCACCTCTAACAGGTCTGCAAGAACGGAGCGCGTAAGGGCCTCGGGCTTGAACTCGAGCGGAAGGGGAGCGACTTTTTGACTTGCCGCGGCTGTGGCTATGACTTTCTTCGACACATCCTCCTGTAGCGTCTTGAACTCAATTCCAGTGATGTAAAGCTCCTTACCACCCGACCTCTGCATGCCGACAAGCCCGAGCATCAAGAATAGGCACCTCTCGTAGATATGAAGATTCAACTGCTTGACCATTTGATCGCCAAGTACCTTGCCTCCATGAACAGTATGAACCAGCCCGCGAGTCATTTCGTCCTTATCGCGGATCAGTGCATCAGAGAGAGCTTTGGCTCTCTGCTCGACTTCAATCGAGAGGACTTCCGCATTCTCTCGCAGCGCGGCGTGCATTTTCTCTAGCTCTTCCTTGGATGGAAGTGCAAGTGTGGGTTTTCCCGGTGGTGGCCGCGTCGCAGGGAATAGGCCGAGCACCGCTAGACCGCCCGCCACAACAAAGGACCAGATCCAGCCATGACCTTGCAGCCCGTCGTCTGCAAACTGGGCGAGCTGAACAACAATGATTGCCGCAGCAATGACGAACAACACTGCTCGCTGATACCTATTGAGCGACAAGCGGACCATATGCGATGCCTAGCGTCGTGATGAATGGCGGGCGCGCGAGGTGGTTGCGGAGAGGCTCAAGGCCCGCCTTCGCCCGTCCGTTCCATCTAAAGTTAGAGATCATCTTTGCGCGTTCAGGTACGTCTGTACGGAGTCTTGGCCTTACGCGCCACGAGAGCCTCGGCAATCTTCGCGCGAAGTTCACCTCGACACATGGTAAGCAGTCGGTCAGCTGTCTTCACAGCAACGTCAACGAAGTCTTGAAGGGCAGGAAGGGTGACGACATGGATGATCGTATGCGGCATACCGACAAGTGGATTTCTCCAAAGCAAGATGCCAGATGACTGTTCTCGTACCGAGACGGAGGACCCTTCCTCCAGGGTGGCGGCGAAGAGCCGCGCCTCAGTCACAAGAACCGGAAAGATCACTTCGAAGAAATCGCGTCGGCCGAGCAGCGTCATCTGATGATCGGGCTCGCTTGCCATAGCCAACGCAGCGTTCGCAACTGCGCTTGCGGCGGCATAGCAAATATCATTGCCAGAGGTAAAGGCCTGAGTCATGCTGTAACCGGGAGTATCAGGTAGTTGGAAGAGAGGTAGCGATTGCACGGCGCGCTCATGCGCGAGCATCGAGAGACCGATACGGCCCAAGCGCGATGCCGCGCGTTGCGCGACGCGCGCGGGATCTGCGAGCTTAGCGTCCTTGGAAGAGAATAGAACCCATGGCTTATTCTTCGAGCTCTTGCATTCGATAACTAAGGCTATGCGGACAAAGACATCGTCAATGTCGTCTTGCCATGAAACTACGACATCTACCTCGCGAGACTCCTGAGTCGTTGGGTCAGTGTAGTACTCGGACTGGATGACGCGTGCACCTGTAGCCTGAAATGACTTCGCTACGCGCATTTCGAGTGGATAGCCTTGCGTTTCCAGCCAAGCGGAAACTTCCTGCTCCAATGAGGTCTTGTTCTGCGGCATTCGCGGTAACTCTGATCTCTAACGAGGCTGTAGAAAAAGTCCCCGACTCAAAACTCGCTCGGATTTTCGGAGTCCATTCATCCCTCCGAGGAGCACGATCGTCGAATACAGCGCGTTCTGAGAGTTCGTTTTTCGTACATCGTAGCTCTGATTTTTCATTAGGGGTTTTTCTACAGCTTCAACGTTCGACGTAGGGGGCGGCTTGCGGCTTGCCGCAAGACGTCCCCTTGACGGATGGGTTAGGCGACTCTGGACTGCCCATCGAGATGCTTGCTCAATCCACGAACCATCGTGGCCATGATCTCCGGTATGTCTAGAACCTCGACAAAGGGAGCGCGAAAAACTGGGCTTGAACCGTGCAGGACTCCTGGCCTTTTGGCGTACTTGTGTGGAACCCTGGGGAGGAATGTTTCGACAAAGAAGCCCATGAAAGGGTAGCAGACAGATATGAAACTTCCGAAGCCACGCGCAAACGGCGCCATGATGAAGTTCCGAAGGTTTTCGCCATCGAAACCTCCCTCAGGCGTGGAGTCGCGCATTTTGTAGACGGCTACGGTGTAGCGACTCTGCATGATCGGCTTGTCTTCCAGGAGTGAAGACCGCAGGTCTTCCTCCCATAGAAACGGCAAGTCGATGTTCGAGTAGTTGGGGTGGCTTGAGACTGAGATGCGCCACAAGACCGACAAGAAGAACATGCGTAGCCTGCGACGGTCGATGCGCAAGAGACTGACGCCAGAGGAGTCCTGAACGACTCCAACTTGATGACCTCGAAAGACCGACATTCCGTAGGCATCGTAGCGCTGATTGAGCAGGCGCTCGCAGTCAGCGCACAGTAACTCTACTTCCCAAGTGTCAGACGAGTAGTGGACGGGCGTGTGCGCGTCGTCGACAACTACGATGGCCTTTCCGTCATTCTTCCTCAGGATGTAGTTGAAGAGGGAGTTCGGCAACGCGTGAGAGTCACAGAGCGGCGCGTTGCGAAGGCAGAGTTTGCAGAGGCCTGGGCGCATAGGTGTCTTTGAGTCGCCTAGCGTCCCCAGCGTCCGCGTTGACTGGGTTGTTAGGGCTCATTGTTCCTTCGAAGTGACGACGCCACCCGCAAAGCCGGTTACTGCAAACGCGATATTGATGAAAATTGAACTGTCAATTATTCCGGCAACAAGCAGCATTGCTGAAACAACCAAGACCAGTGAAAGCAGCAGCAGGCTCGTCGTGTAGCGGCCGAAACCAGGGGTTTTGGTAACGAAGATGCCTACCAAAGTGCCTGCGCCTAACAAAAATAGGCCAATTAGCAGCCATTCATTCATTGTCATGTGTCGCCCTCCCAGTTTACTTATGGCTTAGTTCGCTCGTCGTTCGAATGCGAAGAGCTGCTGCTTGATGGGGCGCTCGGATTCTCAGGCACGGGGTTTTGAAAAATCCAAAGCCAGGCAACTCCGAAAAGCAATATCAGTAACGAAAAGCTGAGCCAATCGCTGACATGATCAACAGCCTGTAGAAGAGTGCCATAACTCCGCCAATCGAGAAAATTGATTTCGACCCTGACCGGGAGAAGCCCAGCCAGCCCAGAGATGATGTAGCTCGTCTCGTAACCGCGAAACGGGTTGTGCACTACCACTAGCGCAAATAGCAGGCCGAGCGTGATGGTCAGGCCGATCTTTTGCGCGATACTGTGCGATCGCGGATTCAGAAAATGTAGGTTCCAACGCATGGCGCCAATATGAGCCCTAACGTGCCGTTAACCCGCGGGCCGCTTGCGGCCCGTCGGAGTTGAACGGGTGGTTCGGCGGCACTCGAGAATCGAACGGTTGATGTCGCCCGAGCCGACACCAACCATTCGAGAGGCCCTTTGTGCTTCGACCAGAGCTCTGTGGGGAATCGCACCTCAGCAGAGGAGCTTCGACATGGAGCTTGCCCCAAAGCGATTCGGCCATCGTTGTAGCTCGGGCACCAATAGCCTTCACGCTTTGAAAGTCTTCGCGTTACTTCCTACTCGAACACTCGTGGAAAGTCTTTGTGCGGCCTCGCTTCACATGCCACCTTCTACTTTCCTCTAGCCCGGCAGCCACCTCAAAATTGCTTTCAAGGCAACCACCTTTCCCGGGGATCAAAAGCCACCTGCGCACTCACGTGTGCAGGTGATAGCGCAAGACCCATTCCCCGGTTTCTGGATCCTGCACCATAAGCTCCTTACACCTCTTCTTGTACTTGGGATCCGGATGGTGCTCTTGGAGAGTGTCCCCGAAGCCTTCCACCATCTCAAGGTATTTCTGATACGTCTGCGCTTTAGACTGGCCCCTGACCTCTCCGTTCGTTCCGCCCATATTCCTGCCGCACTCCCCCTATCACAAACACCCGTACACTGTTCACGAGCGGCTGATTTCGGCCAGTATCCGCCATTTTCGCGTCCGCCCGGTCAGCCCGGACTTGGAATTATGCCAAACGGTCACGCCGATCGCCCGCGCCGTATTCATGTTAGTCAGCAACGCAGACCATTTTGAGACTGGCTTCAACTGCGCTCCCCTTGGAAATGCTGTACCAATTAGGAATCGGGTTTTCCCCAGAACCTAATACTCTCCCGCCAGCCATTGGCCCCGAGTGGCCAGCAATCCAAACGATGAGGTACTGTCTTTTCTGACATTCGAACTCCAAGAGGCGGCGGAACGACAATTCGCCTTGGCCACCACGTTGCTTGAGGTCTTGGAGAGTCCATACCCGCCGATGGTCGCCTCGCCTCTCGATGGTCTCTAGATCTACATACTCCACAGTGCTGTCCGTTTCAACCGCTCTAGACCAATGCGCCGGAGTTACGCACAGGAACGGGAGCAGAGTCACGAAAGGCCGCCCCGGCTGTATACGGCGCCATTCACTAGGCTTGTTATGTGACGCCAAAGTTTTCCCATTCGCCATTTGTCCTGAGTGCCCTGACAACGATAGGACTCGCGCCGCTGCTCTCTCGCAGTTAAATTCATTGAGCCATCGACGCGACATTTCTCCGATCTCACCACGTTGTTTGAGGTCTTCAAGCGTCCACACACGAACGAAATTGGCGCGCCGCTCAATGGTGGTGGGATCGAAGTAAAAGACGGCTTCGGCATCTTCGTAGTGCCTTACCCACTGAGCGCACGCGGGCGAAGCAGCAAATAGCATCACTGTGACCCATAGATAGCGCATCGCGGTCCTTCGCACATCAATTCTCGACGGCGCGGCCATCGTGCCACCGAACGTGAAATCATCTTCCGAAAAACCATCTATCACGACAGCCAGTTTAATCCTCATTCAAAAAGACTTGTGGGAACACCGCCTTAGCGTCGCCATACAAAAGCGCTCGGGATGATAGATGGTTTAAGGGAGGCTAAATCCCTGATCGAACAGGCCGTGAACCCTTGCAGGATGGCACGTTGCCAGAGCCAGACTCGGTTCGTAACGCGTTACAGGGGCTAATAACGCCTGATGTCCCAGGCGCCGACGCACCAGGCGTTACGCACGAACAGGCGACACCTCCTTGCCTTTCCACTCGTAGATGACCAGCGCAGTAGCGAGTGCGGCACCCGCGAGGTTGAGCCAGCCGTTGACCGCTGCGGTCTGGAAGGGAAGCAGCAGCAGGCTTCCACAGGCGACGAATCCGATTCGCACCGGCGTGCTCATGACGCGCACGGCGTAGCCGGTCAAGGCGGCCGAGATGCACCATATGCCGGCGATCGCCGCGGCGGTGACGATGGCGATCTCGAGCATGGTGCCGCGCATGAGCATCGCCGGGGAATAGACGAAAAGAAACGGCACGATGTAGGCGGTCCAGCCGAAGCGCATCGCGGTCCAGCCGGCTTCCATCGGGTCGGTCTTGGCGATGGTCGCGGCGACGAATGCTGCGGTGGCGATCGGCGGGGTGATCAGCGACATCATGCCGAAGCACAGGATGAACATGTGCGCGGCCATCGGCCGCACGCCAACCTTCACCAGCGCCGGCGCGACCAGGATCGCGGGCATCACGTAGACCGCCAGCTCGATAGGCACAGCGAAACTGATCGGCCCTCTCAAGATGTTTAGACTGGCGTTTATACATTTGGGCAAGGAGTGGTGTCATGGTCGAAGCCGTTTTGGATATCAAACGGTGGGGCAATTTTGGTGTTCGCTTGCCGGCTGCGGGTGGCGCGGCAAGCGCACTTGCATGCCGATCAGCGCGTGCGCGTATCGGTTGAGGGCGATCGGGTCGTCATCACGCCGGTTGAGGATTCGACCCTGAAACAACGCTTGGCTGCCTATGATTGAGCTTCCCCCGAAATTTCCCAGGTCAAGCGATAGGGTCAGGGTCAATTCTAGACGCGGATCAGGTGAACTTTGGCGCCAAGGCGCGCCGCGGCCCGGGCAAGTTGCCGGTCCGCCGTGCACAGGGGTTCGCGGTTCGAGGCGGCGATGGCAAGGTGGAGGGCATCGAGCGTGGCGAGCGGCGCTGCGCCCGAACGCAGCAGTCTTCCGGCTTCGACGAAGGTTTCCGCAACAAGGGGCAAGCGCTTGTGGCGGCGGTCGGCAAGGTGGGCATCGAAAGTCCGCAGCACCAGTGCGCCGTCGGCCACGGAGATTGTCCGCTCGCGCAACCGGCGGGCGACGACGGAAGCGAACTCGACCTCGGTCAAGGCTGAGATCGCGGGTGGTGCGGCGCCGATCGCGGCGGCCGAGAGCGCCTCGGGAATGTAAAGCGCGCCCAGTACGGAGGTGTCCAGGTACCTGCTCGGTACCGTCAGTACCGGGCCTTGCGGCGTTCCTCGATGACGAGTCGGCTGGTGGGCTTGCCCCTGACCTTGATGCCCGCCCTGAAGGCGCTCAGGTCGGGCAGCCCGCGCGTATGGGCGCCGATCGGCCGCAGTTCCGCGGCAGGCTTGCCGCGCCGGACGATCCGGATCCGCTCTCCGCGGGCGACGCGGTCGAGGATCTCACTCAGGCGGTTTCTCAACTCCTTGGTTCCAACGTCCATGCGCGCTCTCCAGATTGACGCTTGAAGCGTACACCTGAAGTCAGAACGAAACCACCTCGCGTCCCAGGCGCCGGCGGTCCAGGCGTTATGCACGAACACGCGACACCTCTTTGCCTTTCAGCTCGTAGATGACCAGCGCAACGGCGAGCGCGGCACCCGCGAGGTTGAGCCAGCCGTTGATCGTCGCGGCCTGGAAGGGAAGCAGCAGCAGAATTCCGCAGGCGAATGGAGCCGTTTCGGGCTCCACGGGATGAAAGTTCGATCGCGCTCGCTCATTGCAGCCGGCTGGGTCGTGCGGTATGCTGTCTTACCGAGGTTTTACCGTGGAGCGCACGCATGGACCGGACCAGGATTTCGAGCAAAGGGCAGATCGTCATTCCGAAGCCGATCCGCGAGCGTCATCGCTGGAAGCCGGGCACCGAGCTGGCGGTGATCGACGCTGCCGGTGGGGTGCGAATCGAGGCGCTGCAGCGGGGAAAGACGCTCACCGCCGGCGAGGTTTTCGGCTGCCTGCAGCGCAAGGGCAAGCCGCTGCCGATTGACCGGCTGGCCGCTCCGGTGAAGCTCGGCAGGAAAGACTTCCGTTGATCGTCGTCGACACCAATATCGTCGTTCGCTTTGCGGTCAACGACGATGCCGACCAGGCGGTGATAGCGAAGGGGCTTTTCGAGAATCACACGGTATCGATCAGCAGAACCGTCGCGCTGGAGACCGAGTGGGTCTTGCGCTCGCGCTACGGCAAAGCACGCAAACAGATCGCCGAGTACTTCGGCATGCTGCTTGCCATGAAGAGCGTGCGAATGGAATCAGAGAGCGCCTTTCGAAAGGCAGTCGCGTGGTACGCGGCCGGCGACGATTTTGCGGACGCCTTGCACTTGGCGAACGCCGGGGCGGCCCCGTTCTACACCTTCGACGGCGAGTTCTGCAAGAACGCCATTGCCGGGGGAAAAGCCCCGGCCGTGGTGAATCCCGCGAAGTAACCCTTTGCCTTCGCCGAGGCGGGAACGCGATCTCGGCTCGGGACCTTTTCGCATTTCGGCGCACCAGGCGTTACGCACGAACACGCGACACCTCTTTGCCTTTCAGCTCGTAGACGACCAGCGCAACCGCAAGCGCCGCGCCCGCGAGGTTGAGCCAGCCGATGACTGGCGCGGCCTGGAGGGGAAGCAGAAGCAGAATTCCGCAGGCGACGAACCCGATCCGCACCGGCATGCCGATCACGCGCACGGCGTAGCCGGTCAAAGCGGCCGAGATGCACCAGATGCCGGCGATTGCCGCGGCGGTGACTATGACGATCTCGAGCACCGTGCCGCGCATCAGCATCGCCGGGGAATAGACGAAAAGAAACGGCACGATGTAGGCGGTCCAGCCGAAACGCATCGCGGTCCAGCCGGCTTGCATCGGGTCGGTCTTGGCGATGGTCGCGGCGACGAAGGCCGCGGTGGCGATCGGCGGCGTGATCAGCGACATCATGCCGAAGTACAGGATGAACATGTGTGCGGCCATCGGCTGCACGCCGACCTTCACCAGCGCCGGCGCGACCAGGATTGCGAGCATTACGTAGACCGCCAGGGTCGGGAGGCCCATGCCCAGCAGGATGTTGGTCACGGCGCAGATAACGAGCAGCAGCAACAGGTTTTCCGCGCCTAGATCGACCAGCCAGGCGGTGAGGGCGAACGACAGCCCGCCGATCTGGAACAGCGCGAGCACGTAGCCGCCGATCGCGCTGATGACGATGATCTCGCACACGCTGGTTCCCGCGTCGATGACCGACGTCCAGATGTCTTGCAGCTTCATCTTTACGCCGCGGTAGCCGACGAAGAGCCCGAGGGCGATGACGACGGCGGAGGCGAGCGCGGCGGCCAAGTCCGGCTCCCAGTTGAGCCAGAACATGGCGTAGACGATGGCGGCGAAGGGTGCGAAGAAAATCCAGCCGCTCGCCAACACCGGCCACAGGCGGGGAATGATCGCGGGGTCCACCTTGCCGAAGCCGTAGCGCGCCGCTTCCAGGTCGCACTGGATGAACAGGGCGGAGTAGTACAGGAGCGACGGCAGGATCGCGGCGATCGCGACCTCGCGGTAGGGCACCTGCAGAAAATCCGCCATCACGAAGGCGACCGCGCCCATCACCGGCGGCATGAGCTGGCCGCCGTTCGCCGCGCAGGCCTCGATCGCCGCCGCCATGCGCGCGGGGATGCCTGATTTCTTCATCAGCGGAATGGTGACGACGCCGACGGCGAGGGCGTTGGCGGCGGCGATTCCCGAGATCATGCCGAACAGGCTCGAGCCCAGCACCGCGATCTTCGCCGCGCCGCCGCGCAGGCGCCCCATCAGCGCCATCGCGAGATCGTTGAAGAATCCGGAGCCGCCGGAACGCGCGAGCAGCTGTCCCATGAACACGAACACCACCACGATGGTGCAGGCGATCTCGAGCACCAGTCCGAGCAGCCCGTTGGAGTCGAGGTTCGAATAGATGAGCATCAGGTCGGGGTCGACCTTGTGGGTCTTCATCTGCCCGGAGACCAAGTGTCCGAGCAGCACCCACACCGCGAGCGCGAAGACGATCGCGATGAGCGAGTAGCCTGATGTGCGCCGCACGCCCTCCAGCGTGAGCGCCGTAAGCACGATCGAAACCGTCATCCCTTCGACCGTGACCGTGCTCGCCAGGGCGGTCAGCTTCGGAAAAAACACCGCCACGTAGGCGCCCGCGGCGAGACCCGCGAGCGCGAGGACGACGTCGTACCAGGGCACGGCGCCGCGCGCCGCGCCCCGCGACGCCGGGTAGCTTGTGAAGAGCAGCGCGAGGCAGATGCCGTACATCGCGGCGAGGAACTGCTCCCCGAACAGCACCAGCCCGGCGAGGCGGAACAGCCCCGTCGCCCAGGCGAGCGCGCCGAAGGTGAGCAGTACCGCGAGCGCGACTTGCGCGCGGCGCCCGGCCGTCGAGGCGGGCGCCGGGACGGTGGAGCCTAGCTCCTCCACTCAGGTCAGCCGCGCCAGATGCCGATTTCCCTGAAGTACTTGATCGCCCCGGGGTGATGCGGGAGCGTCGGCTGGATCTTGCCCGCCGCCTTTTCGTCGAAGCGGTTGAAGTTGGGGTGGCCTTCGGCGAGCCCTTTCTTGTTCCGGTGCATCGCTTTCACGAATTCATAGACGACGTCGTCGGAGACGTGGCTTCCGACGCCGACCACGACGTCGATCGTCTGCACCGGCACAGGCTGGTCGACGCCGGCGATATGCGGGGCGGGTCTGACCGTCGAGTAGTAGTACTCGCTGCGCACCGCTTTCATGCGCTTCTCGGAGTCCGGCAGCGGATCCATCTTCAGCACGCGCAGTCCCCCGACCGAGGCCGCCACCTCCGCCACCTTGGGCGCCCCCACCGCGAAGAACAGGATGTCGAGGTTGCCGGCCTTGAAGTCGTCCGCGGCCCGGACGACGTTGACGTGCGGAACCTGCTGGACGTCGTTGAACGTCAACCCGCCCGAGGCGAGCACGGCTATGGTGTGCGGGATGACGCCTGTCTGCTGCACCCAGCCCGAGGGAACGCGCTTGCCCTTGAGGTCGGCGACCGTCCTGATGTTCGAATCCTTTCTCACCCAGAACGCCATCTGGAAGGCGTCCATCGTGATGGCGGTGCGCAGGCCGGCCTTGGCGTTATTCTTCCAGTTACCGCGGCCGTGCATCGCGTCGGCGCTCTCGCCTACGTCGAGCACCCAGAAATCGGCCTTCTTGCTGTTCACCGCCTCGAGGATTCCCGAGTCGCCGCCGAAGCCGATGACGCGGATCTGCAGCTTGGAGTTGTCCTGCACCACTTTGGCGATGACCGAGGCCTGGGTGTGGAGCAGGGAGCCGGGCGGAAGCGTGGCGAAGCCGAAGGTGGCTTGCGCTGCCGCTCCACTTGCGAAACACGCTGCGACGATTGCAAAGCTCAACAATTGGATTCGGTTCGACATGATTTGCCTCCTTTTGTGCTGCGACATTCTGCCAGAGAATCCGACCTGCAAGACCGGCCACGCTTGACTGAGAAAATGGGCCGTGGCCCAACATTCCAGCCGTGCTAGGCCATGAAAATACCGCCGTTCACGTCGATCACGGCGCCGGTGACATAGCCGGCTTCCTCCGAAGCGAGGAAGGCAATCGCCGCCGCCGCCTCCTGCGGAGTGCCGGCGCGCCCCAGTGGAATATTCTTGGCGATCTCGGCGTTCCTTTCCCCGCCGTGGAGTTGGGCCATGGCGGTGTCGATGTAGCCGGGGGCGACGCTATTCGCGGTGATCCCGTCTTTGCCGAACTCGCCTGCAATCGAGCGGGAAAGCGCGAGGAGCCCGGCTTTCGCCGCCATATAGCTGACGCCGGAAATGTAGGTCCGCGAGCGCCCGGCGAGCGACGACACGTTGACGATGCGCCCCCAGCGCTGCTCGCGCATGAACGGAATGAAGGCGCGGCACAATCGCAGCGCCGCGGAAAGATTGACCTCGAGCACGGCGTTCCACTCCTCGATCGTCATCTCCAGCAGCCCGGCGGTGCGGCCGTCGCGGCGTGGCGAGGGAATGCCGGCGTTGTTGACCAGAATGGATACCGGCGCCCAGCGGCTGCGCACGGCCTGGTCGAGCTTCGCGCCCGCGTCGGGATGAGCGACATCCTGCACCAGCGCGAGCACGCGGTCCTGAGGCAGCTGTGCCGCCGCCGTGCGCAGGGCTTCGGCATTCCGGTCCACCATCGCGACGCGATTTCCCGCCGCAAGGAGCGCCTCGGCGGTCGCAAGGCCGATTCCACGCGCGGCGCCGGTGACAAGCGCCGTGCGTAACGGATGTTTTGAAGGCAAGGGGCCTAATCGAGCTTGATGCCGGGGCGCCGGAGGTCGGGCCGTGGCTGATCGGGGCGCTGCGTGGAATTTCGAAACGGCGTAGCGCGCTCCAGCCGGGGCCGCACTCTACGCCGCCAGCGAAACGACCGAATCCTCGTAGCGGCCCGCGCCCATGTCACCTTCGGCGAAGATGCGGCGCTCGGCAATCCACTTGAAGGATTCCTCGAACACCTCTTTCGTATAGGGCTCGAACACGATGCGCTCGCCGGGACCCCAGCGGCGAGTGTCCATCTGGTCGACGAAGCGCTTGGGGAATTCCTTCTTGTAGTAGTGCGTGTAGAGTTCCGGGCGCAGGTCGATGTCGCGCTGCGCGCGCCGCAGCGCTTGGAAGTACTTGCGCAGGTCTTCGGGGTTTGCGTCGCCCGTGATCGACGTGGCCATCATGAACGTCGTGTCGATGACTTTGCGAAAGCCGAGCTGTTCGAGGAAGTAGTAGGGCCCGCTGAAGAGCGACGCGACCGGCACCTTGCGGTCGATCAGTTTCTCAAGACGACTGAATAGGAGGCCGTCGGCGAAGGAAAGCTTGATGTCGTCCAAGGCCATGTATTGCTCCAGCCCCTGGATCGTGGAGTAGTGGCTGCCGGACTGATACCCTACCGAGATCGGAACGCCCTTCAAATCGCTCGGGTGCTTGATGCCGGACTCGGGCGGAACGAACACGCCGCAAGGCGCCACCGAGTACGCATCGGCGTAGAGCTTGCCGTGGCCCGTAGAGGCGGCGACGTTCACCGTCCAATGGCAGGCGCCGCTCACGTCGCAGGCGCGGCCCTGCTCGATGCTCTGGTAGGCGCCGATCTTGTTCGGAGTCGCGTGCTTCTTCGCCACGTCGCCCGGACCGTAGTTGTCGCGGAATTCGTAATCGAGGCCCTCGGCCTTGAAATAGCCTTTTTCCTCGGCGACCCATTCCTGGAGCCTGAAATGCGGCGATATCACAAATTTTGCCATCGCGTCCTCCTTCAAATGCGGACTGGGAAAGAATCTACTCCGGCTGCACGTCAACTGTAAACCATATCGAGCCGGGCTGCGTCCCACCCGCGCCTGTAAAATAGCGGCTCGCGCACACGAGCGCAAGGAAGGGGCACGCATCCCACACAGCATGGAATTCTTGGTCAACGCCGCGCCGCGTCGAATCGAGATCACGTGCCTTATTGTTGCCGGCTGGACCGGCCGGGACAAAGCCGCGGTCGAGCACCACATTGCCGAACTGGCGGCGATCGGAGTGAAGCGCCCACGCAGCGTGCCCTGCTTCTACCGCCTGGGGGCGAACCTGCTCACTACGGCGGGTGAGCTGGAAGTCGTGGGCGAGAACTCAAGCGGCGAAGTCGAGTTCGTTCTGATCTCCGCGCCGGACGCGATGTATGTCGGTGTCGGCTCCGATCACACCGACCGCAAGGTCGAAGCCTACGGCGTCACCGTGTCCAAACAGATGTGTCCCAAGCCGGTCGGCTGCGAGCTTTGGTCTTTCGCCGAGGTCGAGGGACACTGGGATCGGCTGGTGCTGCGCTCGCACGTGACGCACCGGGGAAAGCGGCGGCTTTACCAGGAGGGTGCCGTGAGCAGGATGCTCGCCCCGGGCGAACTGCTCGCGCGCTTTCCGGATTCGCCGGGCAGTTTGCCGATCGGCACGGCGATGTTCTGCGGGACGCTCGCCGCGCAAGGCGAGATCGGCGGCGGGGAGCGCTTCGAGATCGAGCTGCACGATCCGGCGACCAACCGCAGCCTGAAACACGAGTACGCGACGCGCAGTCTCGTGGTCGCGGACTAGGAGGATAGATGGCGATACGGAAAGAGCACAAGGAATTCTACAAAGTCGATCTGGACAAGGGCTGGGAAAAACTGCCCGATTATCCGGACGGAATCGAGCAACAGGTACTTGCCGGTTTCCTCGATGAGAAAGACAAGCGCGGCTTCCGCACGCGCCACCTGCGCTTCGCCCCGGGAGTCCACACGACCGAGCCCTTCGTGCACGACTACTGGGAGGAGGTCTACCTCGTCTCGGGAGATCTGATCGTCGGCAACGACAGGCACGGCAAGGGCGGCACGCGCTTCGGCCCCAACACCTATGCGTGCCGGCCCCCGGGAACGCCGCACGGACCGTTCAGGTCGGAGAAAGGCTGCCTGTTGCTCGAGCTGCACTACTACGATGAGAGCGCGAAGCGCTAGCCGGCGCTGCGCAAGACCAACTCATGGCCGAATCCGTCGTCCGTCCGATTTCGGCGCTCGCGCAGGAGCTTGCCGAGGGCAAGACCACCAGCCGCAAGCTCATCGAGGCGGCGCTCGCGCGCATCGCCGATGCGGGCGGGGAGGGCGGCCGCGCCTTCATCAAGGTGCACGCGCAAGCCGCGCTTCTCGCCGCCGAGGCTTCCGACCGGCTGAGAAAAGACGGCGTTGTCCCGTCTCCGCTCGCGGGGCTGCCGGTCTCGATCAAGGATCTCTTCGACATCGCGGGCGAGGTGACCACCGCCGGCTCGAAGATCCTGCGCGATGCGGCGCCGGCGGACGCGGACGCGGTGGCGGTGGCGCGGCTGCGGTCCGCGGGCGCGGTGGTCATCGGCCGCAGCAACATGACCGAGTTCGCGTTTTCCGGGGTCGGGCTCAATCCGCACTACGGCACGCCCGCCAATCCTTATGACCGCCGCGCGCGCAGGATTCCCGGAGGATCTTCCTCGGGCGCCGCGGTGTCGGTCGCCGACGGCATGGCGGCATTCGCGCTCGGCACCGACACCGGCGGCTCGGCGCGCATACCGGCGGCGCTGTGCGGCATCGCGGGGTTCAAGCCGACTCAATCGCGCATCCCGCGTGATGGAACGTTTCCGCTTTCGACCACGCTCGACTCGATCGGACCGCTTGCGCCCACGGTCGCCTGCTGCGTGACGGTGTTCCAGGTCCTGGCGGGCGAGCGGCCGCACGCGCTTACGCCCCCGGAGTTTCCGGGGCTGCGCCTGGGCGTGCCGAAGAACACCATGCTGGAGGATCTAGATGCGGAGGTCACGCGGGCTTTCGAAGCGACGCTGCAACGGTTCTCGCGCCGCGGCGCAAAAATCCTGGAGATCGAAGTACCGGAGTTCGACGAGGTAGCAAAAGCGAACTCCAGCGGTGGCATTTCCCCGCCCGAGGCCTACGCCGTGCACCGCGGCTGGATCGATCGCGAGCGCGAGTTCGACCCGCGGGTGCGCGAGCGGATCCTGAAAGGCGGGTCGATCCTTGCGGCCGACTACATCGAGCTGCTCCGGATCCGGGCCCGCCTCATGCGAAGCTTCACGCGGGCGAATTACGACATCGACGTCCTGGTGATGCCCACGGTGCCGCGCATCGCCCCCCCGATCGACGATCTGGAGCGCGACCCGGAGATTTTCCGCCGGGTGAACGCGCTCATGCTGCGCAACACGAACCCGATCAATTTCCTGGACGGCTGTGCGCTCTCGCTGCCGATCCACGTTCCCCGCGATGCCCGCGTTGGGCTGATGGTGGTCGGGTTTGCGGGCGACGACGAGCGCGTCCTTTCCGCAGGCCTCGCGCTGGAGGCCGCGACGGCATATCAAGGGCCGATTCTCGTGGGGTAGCAGGCGGCATCCTAGACACTCTGGAACCCCCTTGTTAGACTGGCTTTGCTCAAAAAACGGAGGAATTCCCATGAAGCAAAACACGCACTGCGCCCTGTCCGTCGGCTTCGCCGTAGCGCTCCTCGCCGCCGGGCCGGCGATCGCGCAACAGAAAGTGAAAATCGGCTTCATCACCACGCTGTCGGGCCCTGCCGGCATCATCGGCGAGCACATGAAGAACTCGGTGGAGCTGGCGCTCGATCACCTCGGGCGCAAGGTCGGGGGGCTCGACGTCGAGGTGATCTACGGCGACGATCAGTTCAAGCCCGACGTCGGCAAGCAGGTTTCCGATGAGATGGTCAAGAAGCACCAGGTGCATTTCGTTTCCGGGATCATCTGGTCGAACGTGATGCTCGCCGTCGCGCCGTCGGTCACCGCCGCGGGCACGTTCATGATCGGGACCAACGCCGGTCCGCACGAACTTGCCGGGAAGATGTGCAACGAGCTGTTCTTCACCACCTCCTGGCAGAACGACCAGACGCCCGAGGCGATGGGCAAGTACATGCAGGACGAACGCATCAACGACGTGTACATCATGGCGCCCAACTACGCTGCGGGCCGGGACATGCTCACGGGCTTCAAGCGCTACTTCAAGGGGCGCATCGTCGACGAGGTCTATACCAAGATGGGCCAGACCGACTACCAGGCGGAGTTGAGCCAGCTGCGCGCCAAGAAGCCGAAGGCGGTGTTCGTGTTCTACCCGGGCGGAATGGGCATCTCGTTCCTCAGGCAGTACTCCGAGGCGGGCTTGCGCGGGCAGTATCCGCTGTACTCGGTGTACACGGTGGACGAGATCTCGATCCCGGCGGTCAAGCACGCCGCGCTCGGCCAGATCGAGACGCGCTACTGGAGCCCCGATCTCAAGAACCCGGCGAACCAGAAATATGTCGCCGACTTCCGCAAGAAGTACGGCAAGTACCCGGTGTTCTACGGCGCGCAGAGCTACGACGGGATCATGCTGATCGATTCGGGCGTGCGCGCCGTCAAGGGCAATCTCGCCGACAAGAAGGGCATGATCGCTGCGTTCCGCAAGGCGGACTTCGCCTCGACGCGCGGCAAGTTCACCTACAACAACAACCACTTTCCGATTGAGAATTTCTACCTGCTCAAGGCGGTCGCCGGGCCGACGCCCGGCAGCGACCCCGTGATGGAAATTCAGAAGACGGTGTTCGCGAACCACAAGGACTCCTACAGCAAGGAATGCGGAATGAAGTGGTAGTAAACCGGACGCCGCACGACGGCGCCGGTTTACTTCTGCGCGATCGAGCGGACGCGGGGTGCCGCTCATCGCGCAGGTAGTATTCACTCGAGATTCCGAGCTCCTGGCGCGTGACGCGCCCTGCAGCCTGAGCGCGCGCCCAGTCCTGTTCAATCGATGAATATCATCCTCGTCCTCGAGCAGGCCCTCAACGGGCTGCAGCTCGGGGTGATGCTGTTCCTGATGGCCGCGGGCCTCACCCTCGTCTTCGGCATCATGAACCTGGTGAACCTCGCGCACGGCTCGCTTTACATGGTCGGGGCCTATCTCGCGACGTACTTCTACCAACTCACCGGATCGTACCTGCTCGGGGTGCTGCTCGGGCTTGCGGGTACTCTCGTGGTGGGAATCGCCGTCGAGCTGGTGGCCCTGCGCACGCTCTACGAGCGCGGCCACCTCGACCAGGTGCTCGCCACTTTCGGCTTGATCCTTTTCTTCAACGAGCTGATGGCGATCGTCTGGGGCCGGGCCGCGATCTATACGACCCTTCCCGCGTACCTGTCGGGGCATGTGGAGTTTTTCGCGGGGCTGCGCTATCCGCTCTACCGCCTGGTGATCATTGCCGTCGGCCTGGCCGTCGCCGGACTGCTCTGGTTCGTGGTGACGCGCACGCGCCTGGGGATGCTGATCCGCGCCGGGGCGTCCAACCGCGCGATGGTGGCGGCGCTCGGCGTGAACATTCGTCTCTTGTACACGCTGGTGTTCGGTTTCGGTGCGGCTCTTGCCGGTCTCGCCGGTCTCATGTCGGGCCCCATCCATGTCGTACAGCCGGGCATGGGCGAGCTGATCCTCATCGATGTTCTTGTCGTCATCGTGATCGGCGGCATAGGTTCGATCCGCGGGGCGCTCGCGGGTGCCCTCATCGTCGGCATGGTGGATACGCTCGGCCGCGCGTTCCTCAAGCCGATGCTCGCAACCGTCGTTTCGCCCGTGGCCGCCGACACCGCGGGACCGGCCCTCGCTTCGATGTTGATCTACCTGCTCATGGCCGCGGTGCTCGCGGTGCGGCCCGCGGGACTATTCCCCGCCCGCGGCTAGATTCGGCATGAACCGGCGAACCGCGATCCTCTTGGCGGGATTCCTGCTCCTCGCCGCCGTGCCGTCGATCGCAGCGCTTCTCGGTCAGCCCTTCTACGTGGATCTGCTCAGGCGGGTGATGATCTTCGCGATCGCCGCGCTCAGCCTCAACCTCATCCTCGGCTACGGCGGGATGGTGTCCTTCGGTCACGCCGCCTACCTCGGCGTCGGCGCCTACGCCGTGGGCGTGCTCGCGCACTACGGGGTACACGACGGCTATCTGCAATGGGCGCTCGCGATCGCGGCTTCGGCGCTGGTTGCGCTCGTGATCGGAGCAGTATCGATCCGCACGAGCGGCATCTACTTCATCATGATCACGCTCGCGTTTACCCAGATGCTCTATTACCTCGGCATTTCCATCGAGGAGTTCGGCGGCGACGACGGCATGCGCCTTGAGGTGAAGAGCCAGTTTCCCGGGCTGATCGACCTCGACAACGGCAATGCGTTCTATTACCTGGTGCTCGCGATCCTCGTTCTCGTCGCCTTGCTTGGCCACCGGCTCGTCAACTCGCGTTTCGGCATGGTCATCCGCGCCGCGAGGTCGAACGAGGCGCGCACCCGGGCGATCGGTTTTTCGCCGTATCCCTACCGCCTGGCGGCATTCGTGATCGCAGGTGCTGTGTGCGGGCTCGCGGGAGCGCTGCTCGTCAACCACACCGCGTATCTGACGCCCGAGTTCATGAACTGGACGCGCTCGGGCGAGCTCATGTTCATGGTCATCCTCGGCGGCATGGCGACCACCGCCGGACCGGTTCTCGGCGCGCTGGCGCTGCTGCTGGTCGAGGATGTGCTTTCCGGCTGGACGCAGCACTGGCAGATCATCCTCGGGCCGCTGCTGGTGCTGTCGGTGCTCTTCTTCAGGCGCGGGCTTGCAGGCTTGCTCTTCGGCAAAGACGAATAGACCCGACGAATAGACCCGATGAATAAACCCCTGCTCGAGGTCCGCGGCCTCACCAAGAGCTTCGGCGCGCTGCTCGCAAGCGATAGCATCGACCTCGAAATCCGGGAAGGCGAGACCCACGCGGTCATCGGGCCGAACGGCGCCGGCAAGACGACACTGATCGCCCAGCTGGCGGGCAACCTGCGGCCGGACAGGGGCCGCGTGCGTTTTGCCGGAGAGGACGTTACCGCGCTGTCGGCGCCGGCACGCTCGCACAGGGGTTTCGCGCGCTCGTTCCAGATCACCAGCGTCTATTCCGAATTCACCGCGCTCGAGAACGTGATGCTCGCGGTCCAGGCGCACGCCGGCCACAGCTTCCGCTTCTGGCGGCCGGCGCGCGAGGAGACGGCGCTGCGCTCGCCCGCGCGCGCGATTCTCGAAGAGGTCGGACTGGGCGAGCGCTCCGAGGTGCTCGCCGCGAATCTTGCGCACGGCGAGCAGCGAGCGCTCGAGATCGCGACCGCTCTCGCCACGCGCCCGCGCCTGATGTTGCTCGACGAGCCGGTGGCGGGCATGGGCGCGGAGGAGACGCGGCGCATGATCGAGTTCCTGTCCACCCTCAAAGGGCGCAAGACCATCATCCTCGTCGAGCACGACATGGACGCCGTGTTCAGCCTGGCGGATCGGATCTCGGTGCTGGTGTACGGTCGCATCATCGCGACCGGCACGCCTGAGGAAATCCGCGCCAACGCGGAAGTGCGACGCGCCTACCTGGGCGAGGAGGTCCAGACCTGATGCTCGAAGTCGAGGCTCTGGAAACCGCCTACGGGCAGAGCCAGGTGCTGTTCGGCGTCTCATTGGGCGTGCGCGCCGGCGAAGTGGTGACTTTGCTCGGCCGCAACGGCATGGGAAAGACCACGACCGTGCGCTCGATCATGGGCATGGTGCGCGTGCGTGGAGGCACGATTGCGTTCGAGGGCACCCCCCTGCACGGTCTGCCCTCGTACCGCGTGGCGCAGGCCGGACTGGGCCTGGTGCCCGAAGGGCGGCAGGTCTTTCCCAACCTCACGGTGCGCGAGAACCTGGTCGCGACTGCGGCCAACCGTTCGAGGCGCGCCGACCCCTGGACGCTCGATAGAATACTCGCGCTTTTCCCGCAGCTCGCCGAGAGGCGCGGCCACTTCGGCAGCCAGCTCTCTGGCGGCGAGCAGCAAATGGTCGCCATCGGGCGCGCCTTGATGACCAACCCGCGCATGCTCATCCTCGACGAAGCCACCGAGGGCTTGGCGCCGCGCGTCTGCGTCGAAATCTACGGCGCGATCGAGCGCCTGAAGGCCTCGGGCCTGGCTATCCTGATCATCGACAAGGATCTGAGAGCCCTGACGCGCATCGCCGACCGGCACTACGTTCTGGAAAAGGGCCGCGTCGTCTGGAGCGGCGCTTCGCCCGAGCTCGTAGCCGATCGCGGCGTGCAGCAGCGCTACCTGGGCGTGTGACGCATCGACGCATCGACCGACGAGGCAAACCGGTCTCTGTGATAATGCCGAACTCCTTCTCAATCGGAGCCGCAATGCGAAGGACGCGCTCGACGGCGCCACGGACCTCTTCAGGCGCTGCATCGGCACCCGCTGCAGGGTACCCGCGCGTCGAGCTGGTGTATCAGTACCTTCCTTTCGATCGAACCTGCGAGCAGTGGCTCAACACCAGGATCGAAGAGAGCTGGATGCGGGAGATCGAAGCGAAGCTCGCGTTCTTCCAGGAGTTCTGGGACAAGAAGGCGCCATCCCTTCTGGAGACGACGGTCTCGCAGATCGGTAAACCGTTCAGGCGCAGGGAAATGGTGGCCGCGCTCACTCTTTGCCCCGTTTCCTCGATGAGCACGCCTTTGCTGATCAACGTGCGCCGATTTCTCGACGGGCCGACGGGGGGAAAGCCGCAGCCGATGCATCTGTTCTCCGCCCTGGTGTTTCACGAGCTGCTCCACACCTACATCCCGTACCCACTGCCCGGATCCAGGCTGATGGAAAAATACAAGGACGAAGCCACCATGGTGCTGACCCATCTTCACCTGATGGCGGTGATGAAGTACGTCTATCTGAAGCTCCGCCGGCGCGAGCAGCTCCAGGAAATCATCGCGTGGGACAGCGCAGCGGAAAACCCGATTTACAGGCGGGGGTGGCAGATCGTCAACGACATTGAAGGTCATCGGGTTTTCGTGGACGAACTCAAGGCCTTTTCGCGCGCGCCGGCAAAATGAGCGACGCTCGGGAGGAAGCCCGGATCCGGACTCCGATCTTGCCTTGAAGCTGTAGCGCAGGTAAATTCGCCCTCGTGCTTTCGGTCAGGCAACTCTGCAAGTCGTTCTCCGGACCGCGCGCGAAGACGGTGCTGCGGGACATCAGCCTCGATCTAGTCGCCGGCGACTTCGTTGCGGTGATGGGCGAGTCGGGAATCGGAAAATCCACGCTGCTGAACCTCATCGCCGGACTCGAGCAGCCCGATTCGGGACAGGTGTTGTTCGATGGGGTCGATCTCTGCGCGCTCGATGACGATGCGCTCACCCTGGTTCGCCGCAAGCACATGGGATTCGTCTTCCAGGCTTTCCATATCCTGCCCTACCTGACGGTGGCGCAAAACGTCGCCCTGCCGCTCGCGCTGAACGGCGCCCCAAACGCGTCCTCGCGCGTCGCGGCCATGCTGGAAGCGGTGAAGCTGGGTGAGCGCGGCGACAGCCTGCCGCGCGAGCTTTCGGGCGGCGAGATGCAGCGTGTCGCGATCGCGCGCGCGCTCGTGCACAAGCCGCGCCTGGTGTTCGCCGACGAACCGACCGGGAATCTCGATCCGGAAAGCGCAAGAGACGTGCTCGCGCTGCTGCGCGAATGCGTCAAGGCCGAAGGCGCCGGCGGAATCCTCGTAACGCATTCCATGGCCGCCGCGAAGACCGCCGACCGCACCTACCTGCTTACCCAGAGCGAGCTGCGGCCCGCGTAGTTGGGATCGTGCCGCGGACTAGTCGAGCCGGAACAGGCCGCGCCTGGCCCGGTGCAGGCGCTCGAACCCCGTGTCGGTCACGAGCACCAGCTCTCCGACCTGCACGCCCGCTTTCTGGTCCGGAGTGATCACGTTTGGCTGTACCACGCAGGTCATTCCGGACTCGAGCGTCATCTCGGGAAGCGGTCCGGTCGGACGGCTCCTCGACCCGAGCACGGGCGGAAAATAGCCGCCCCCGAACCCGTGCATGAGGTCGTCGTATACAGTGAACCCGGCGTCCTCGATGACCGCCGCCGCATCGATGATCTGCTGCATCGTGGTGCCGTGGCGGATGACGCCCGTCACGGCGTCGAAGGCGGCTTCCGCGGTCTCGTAGAGCCTTCGAAACAGCGGCGTTGGCTCGGCGGCCACGGTAAAAGTGCGCAGGATCTGCCCGGGATATTCGAAGAACTGGGCGGTGATTTCGGTGGCGATCACGTCTCCGGGCTGCACTTTGCGGTTCGACTCGAACTGCCGCGGCACGCAATATTCCGGTTTGGCCATGGGCGTGGCGAGAAAGTAGTGGATGTACGTCACCCCGCCGTGCGGGTGATAGGCCGCTTCGCAGATGGCGCCGAGCTCGCGTTCTGTCATGCCGGGCCTAGCTTCGCGCCTTAAGCCTTCGATCGCGAGGTCGGTGAGCGCCGCTCCGATCCGCATCCAGTCGATCTCCTCCTGCGATTTCACCAGCCGCAGACGCACGTATTCGCGGTTAAGATCGATGAGCGGACCGAAAACGGCCTCAAGCTTCCTGCACTTGGCAAGGCCAAGAGCGCCCATCAAGCCGATGCGCTTCGCTCCGCGCGACTTGAGGTCGGCGATCACCTTCTCGATGCCCCGGTGCTCGCCCCAGCGCACCTCGGTGTCGCGCGCGAGTTTCCGGGCGAGCGGCCAGTGGTTGTACCACTCCACATACATCACCTGCGGCTCTCCCGAAGCGACGATCGCGTAGGCCTCGACCGTCGCCGGCCATGAGGTAAGCCAGGCGACCCCCGTTCCGGCCCGCTGCTCCCCGCACATGAGCAGATGGTCCACGCCTTCTTTCTCCATCACTCGCGACAGAGCCGCGCGGCGGCGCGCCATTTCCGCGTCGGAGAAGCGAGGGTACTCGGCGGCGTGGATCGCGGCGAGCCTGGGATCGAGGTCAAGCGGGTGGGTCATCGGAAGCGCAAGTGTAGCGCGGGCGGGTCGATGCGCGCACGACTGTCGCGCAACGGCGACAGCGCAATGGGCACGCACATTTTTTTCGCTGATTGAAACTAACGAAATCATCCCGTGTCTGAACGGAATCTCTCAAAGACGGAGCGGGTCATGAAATGGAACGCGAAAGGGCGCGGCGCCTTGTCCGCGGCGGCGGTGGGCGCATTGGCATTGAGCCTTGCCGCCTGCGATCAGATCCAATCGCTGTGGAAAAGCGAGGGAAGCGTCGACCCTGCCGCCGGCCCGCTCACGCAACAGGCGCTCAAGCCCACCGAAGCGCCGATCGCGGCGGCGAAATCGGCCGACACCGGAAGAGCCGTTCAATCCACTGAGATCGACGAGGACTCGGCGCTCGCTGCCAAGGTCAAGTCTGCGCTCGGCGCCGATCCCACCCTCAGGTTGCTCGCGATCGACACCGGGGTTTCGAACGGCGTCGTGACGCTCTACGGGACTGCCGATACCCGCGCTCACCGGGAAAAAGCCGCGCAGGTGGCGTCAAACGTGGCGGGGGTCAAGTCCGTGAACAACCAGTTGGTGATCGTCGCCGGTTCATAAACCCTTTCGGTCGTTTCGCAACCCGCTGTTTCTGAAAGGCGGGTCGGTTTCCCTTTTCCGGTCGCCCGATCGGGTGACCTCCTTGTCAGGTAAACCCTGACACCGTTTGTCAGCCTTGCCTGACAGCTTTTCCTGACATCTCAAGATTAGATATCCCTTCGGGCGTGAAGCTCTTTGGGGAACATGCGCTTCGTGGTAGCCCGACGCGAAGCGTGGCCCGGGGTTATCAGCGGGCGCCGAGTTCCAGACACAACTTTGCGGCAAGCCGCCACCGTGAAAGGGGGTGATTCCGCTCCCAGTACCACTCTGCAAGAAACAAATCTGATCGCAATACGTTGGCGGTAACACGTCGAATCGGACCTCCGCTGCGACACTGTTCCGCTCTTTCAATCTGACTGGAGAAAACCATGCAAACGAAGTTGACGAACCGACCCGTTGAACCGGTTATTGATGCGATAGAGGCCCTCGACCTCGAGCCCGTCAAGCAAAGAGTGATGGATGCTGAGCTAGGAGAAGGTTGGACACGCGAGTACGCGGAGGGCATCGAGCGCGGGTACAAGAACTACCTGACTATGCTTGTGAAGTATCAGGACGACGCCGAAGACATTCTTCTGAGCAAGGACGTAGACGAGTTCTGGCACACGCATATCCTGCAAACGATCAAGTACACAGAGGACTGCGAAAGGATGTTCGGGAAGTACCTGCACCACAATCCCCATATCGGCAAACGTACCCCCGAGGACCTCGAGAAAAGAGTTGTCCTGGCCGAAAAAACTCGATGCCTATATCAACGGGAATTCGGTGCAGCGCGAGATTATGAGGCGGCTTGGTCGGGAAATTTCATTAAGGCCGAAAACGCAGCATTTTCCAGCGCTGCTGTGAAGGCTGAAAACGCGGCATTTTCCAGCGCGGCTATCAGGGCCGAGAAAGCGGCATTTTCCAGTGCCGCTATCCAAGCCGGCAAAGCGGCATTTTCCAGTGCCGCCATCAGGGCTGAAAATGCAGCGTTCTCCAGCGCGGCTATCAGGGCCGAGAACGCGGCATTCTCAAGTGCAAGTATCGGAACTGAGCACTCAGAGCCCCGTGGCCTTCCGATGGCCGTCTGATGCCGTATGAGCCTTCTCCCAACAGGCGAGTTCGGCTAAACCAAGAAGAGGCCGGAGCAATTCGGCCTTTTCCACTTTGACCGTTGAGACAGGACTGGAATTGCGAACTTCGAATTCTGTTCTTGTTGCATAATTAACTCACCCTCCCGGGAACAGGGGCGCGCCATTGCATCGAGAGTGTCGGGATCCATGGTGAGGTTTCTATTCGGGCGACCAAAGAGATCATGATTGCAGCTACGGACAGCGCGACTCGGAAAGCCCGTCATTGGACCGCACTTCCTTGGATGGTTTTGGCGATCGGAGTCCCGGTCTCGTTTTTGTTGTTTACCATCGTTCGGGACGCAGTCGAAAACGTGGCACGGCTGCGGTTTGAGCAACAAGTGAATAACGGCATGAACGTCATCCAGGATCGCATTAACTTTTATGCTGGCATCCTATATGGACTAAAGGCGCAATTCGCCAGTCAGGGTCCGGTCACCCGCCTACAATTTCACCGCTTCGTCGAATCCCTTGATTTGAAGCGTCGCTATCCCGGCTTCGATGCGGTTAATTATGCGGCGTACGTTCCCGCTAAGGATAGGAAGCGTTTCGAGGAAACAGTCCGTCGCGACACGAGCCTTGACCCGCGGGGCTATCCACAGTTTGCGATCAAGCCTCCTGGGGAACGCCCTGAGTATTACGTGATGGTGTACCTCGAGCCGATGGCCGGCTTCGAGTTTGCGTTCGGCCTTGACCTGGGCGTCAATCCAGCGGTGGCAGGCACCAACCCACAAGTCCTCAGAACTCTGCAGGAGTCCGCGCGCGATACCGAAAAACTCACTGCCTCCGGACGACCGATTCGCGTAAAAGTTGCTGGTAAAGAATACATCGGATTGGCAATGCGCCTGGCGGTGTACCGGAATGGGATGCGTCTGGATAGTGTAGAGCAGCGGCGGGCAGCGTATCTCGGTTCGGTTGGGGCCGGCTTCAATGTCGAAAACGTGATGAAAGGCGTCCTTGATGAAGAGACCGCGCGCTATATGCAATTTAGGGTCTACGGCACCGGCCCTACCATTGACCGGGTTGCTCCGAAATCACCAGACAAAGATCGGCTTTTGTTCGATAGCAACCAGTTGGCCCGAGGTTCGCTCTCGCGGTTTGGCGTCGACGATCCGGACCACGTTTTCACTCGTGTTCTACCGGTTGAAGTTGGCGGTGAGACTTTGGAGGTTCATTTTAGCGCGCGGAAAGACGCCATAATTGAACCGTTCAATAGGGCTTTGCCATTAATGGTATTGGTAGGGGGGCTGCTCTCGAGCCTGCTGCTCAGCGGCGTGCTTTATTCCTTATCGTATTCGCGCAGCCAGGCGCTGAAGATAGCTGCGCAGATGACAAAAGACCTGCGCGAAACCGAAGAGCGTTTCCGCCTTATCGCGGAGAATGCTTCCGACCTGATCGCCTTGCACGATCCGAAGGGCGGGCGAGTGTACGTCAATCCCGCTTACAGCAGGCTGCTCGGGAGCGAGAGGGGGGTGATCGGCACCGACGCATTCCAGGACGTCCATCCGGAGGACAGAGAGCAAGTCCGGCAGGCGTTTCTCGACACCGTGCGCGACGGCGTGGGACGGCGCTCGGAATTCCGGTTCCTGCTGCCGCATGGAGACGTACGGCATATCGAAAGCCAGGGCAGCGCGGTATATGATTCGAACGGCGGTGTCGCGCTGGTGGTGGCGGTGTCGCGCGACGTGACCGACAGGAAACGCATGGAAGAAGACCTGCACAGCTATGCGGACCGATTGATGGCCACGTCCCGGCGCCTGGTCGAAGTCCAGGAGGCCGAACGCAGGCTTCTCGCCGGGGAGCTGCACGACCGCGTCGGGCCGAACCTCACCGCGCTTGGGCTCAACCTGAGCATCGTCGCGAACGGCCTGCCCCCCGAAGACTACCCGGAGCTTGTGGCGCGTCTGGAAGACTCGAGCCTGCTCGTTCAGGGGACCGTTGATGCGATGCGCAACGTCATGGCTGAGCTGCGGCCGCACGCGCTGGACGACTACGGGCTGCCCGCGGCGCTGCGCTCGCTGGCCGCGGGTTTTTCGAGGAGGACCGGGATTCAGGTCGCTTTCGAAGCGGACAATCCCGCGGCGGACGTGCCGAAGACGGTAGACCTCGCGATGTTCCGCATCGCGCAAGAAGCGCTCAACAATATCGCCAAGCATTCGAACGCCGATCGCGTGGAGGTTGCGATCCGGCGCGTCAATGGCCATGCAACTTTGTCTGTTCGCGACAACGGGGTCGGCTTTGACCCGAAGCGGATAGGCGCATCGAACGCGGGCGCAGGCTGGGGGCTGCTGATCATGCGCGAGCGGGCCGAGGCCGTCGGAGCTGAGTTCTCGCTTCAGACTGAACCCGATTCCGGCGTGCAAGTGCTCGTCGAATACGCTGTCGGAGCAGGGGCCTGATATGCCCGTCACGGTGCTGCTCGCCGACGACCATGCGGTGGTGCGGGACGGGCTGCGCGCCTTGCTGGCGAGCAGCCACGACTTCAAGGTCGTAGGCGTCGCCGGGAACGGGCGTGACGCGGTCAGCGAAGCACGTCGCCTGCTCCCCGACGTCGTCATCATGGACATCGCCATGCCCGAACTGGACGGCGTGGAAGCGACTCGGCGCATCGTCGAGAAGTGCCCCGATACGCGGGTTCTGATTCTTTCAATGTACCTGAGCGCCGAGCACATCCATCGCGCGCTCCAGGCGGGCGCCCAAGGCTATGTGCTGAAGGAGTCCGCCGGAAAAGAAGTGGTCGAGGCGATCCGCGCCCTGCGCGCAGGCGTGCGCTATCTCAGTCACCGGATCACCGAAACGCTGATCGACGACTATCTTCGCGACGGCGCGGACCTGAGTCCGATCGACAGCCTGAGCCTGCGGGAAAGAGACGTGCTGCAAAGGGTCGTCGAGGGGCAGACCAACGCCGCGATTGCGCTCGCCTTGTCCTTGTCGACAAAAACCATCGAGACCTACCGGGCTCGAATCATGAGAAAGCTCAAAGTCCACGACACCGTCGAGCTGGTCAAGTTCGCCATGAGGCACGGCCTAATTACCTGATTTTGCTCGACAGTCGGGTTTACCTGACACGATGTGTAGGGTTTGCCCGATGGACGCCGGCGCGCTACCTGCCTAGCCTGGAATTCTCCCACGTCGATTCGCGATGAGAGGAATGGTTCCGACGGAGATTTCAGGCACTTGCATCCGAACATGAAGGAAAAAACCTCGATCCGGGTGCTGTTCATTGAAGACTCGAAGGTCGACGTCGAGCTCACTGTGCTCGAGCTCGATCAGGACGGATTCGACGTGTCCTGGGAACGCGCACAGGTTGACGAGGACGTAAAGCAAGCTCTGGGTTTGCGCAGACCTCAGGTCATTCTCTCGGATTTTTCCATGCCGGGCTTCTACGGCATGGACGCGCTTCGCTTGGCGAAGGAGATGGCGCCGGACGTTCCCTTTATCTTCGTCTCCGGCACCATCGGCGAGGAGCGTGCGATCGAGGCAATCCGCCTCGGGGCGACCGACTATGTCCTGAAGGACAACCTGCGGCGGCTCGGCACGGTGGTCAGGCGCGCTCTGTCGGAAGCCGCCGAGCGCGGCCGCACCCGCACCGCCGAGGAGGAGCGCGCCCGCCTGGTGGAAATTCTCGAAGCGACGAGCGATTGCGTGAGCATGTCCGATCCGGCCGGGAGGGTCATCTACCTGAACGCGGCGGGGCGCAAGTTGATCGGACTGGCCGAATCGGCGGGGGCGGGTGGGCAAATGAGCGAGATTCATCCTCCTTGGGCGCAGGAGCTGATCGAACGCGAAGGACGCCCTGCCGCGGCACGCGCAGGCTCGTGGCACGCAGAGACGGCGATCAAGGGGGCCGATGGGACCGAGATCCCCGTCTCGCAGGTGATCATCGCGCACCGCGGGCCGGAGGGGGAGATCCGGTTTTTCTCCACGATTGCGCGCGACATTCGGGAACGCAAGGCCTATGAGGCCCAACTTCAGTACTTAGCCCATCACGACGCCCTGACCGGCCTGCCGAACCGCGCGCTGCTCGGTGATCGCGCCCTCCAGGCCATGGCACACGCCAAACGAGGCGGCCGGCCGACGGCGCTGCTCGTTGTGGACTTGGACCGATTCAAGCTTGTAAACGAGGGCTACAGCCACGCGGCGGGCGACGCGCTGCTGCGCTTGGTCGCCGACCGCCTACGGGGCGCCGTGCGTGAAGGCGACACGATCGCGCGGCTCGGCGCGGACGAGTTTGGCGTGCTTGCGACCGACCTCGCGCGCCCGGACGATGTACTCACCGTGGTGCGCAAGATACAGGATTCGATGCGCTCGCCGTTCTTGCTCGACCGGCGCGAACTTCACATCACCGTAAGCATCGGAGCGAGCATCTTCCCGCGTGATGGCGAGGAATTCGACATCTTGTTGAGCAACGCCGACGCGGCGATGCAGCGTGTCAAGGCAGAAGGTCGAAACGGATTTCAGTTCTACGCTCAAGCGATGACGCGCCAGGCCACCGACCGCCTGGAGCTGGAAAACGAACTGCGCCTTGCACTGGAGAGAGGCGACTTGGAGCTTCATTACCAGCCGCAAGTCGTCTTCGCAAACGGGCGCATCATCGGGGCGGAAGCGCTGATGCGCTGGCAGCACCAAGAGCGGGGATGGATTTCCCCGCTGCAGTTTGTGCCCATCGCAGAGGAGTCCGACCTGATTTACCCGCTCGGCGAGTTCGCGCTCGTGCAAAGCTGCCGCCAGGTCAAGAACTGGGACGATGCGGGCTACCGCCCGCTTCGCATCGCGGTGAACGTCTCGGCCCGCCAGTTCCGAGATCCCGGCTTCGTTGAGACCGTCGAAAGGGCCTTACGCGCGGCGGAACTTGATCCCGGGCGCCTCGATCTGGAGCTCACCGAGGGGATCCTGGTCGAAAAACGCGAGGAGGCGGTCGCTATTCTCAAGCGCCTGAAAGCCCTGGGCGTGCAGATCGCGGTGGACGACTTCGGCACGGGCTATTCCAGCTTGAGCTATCTCTCGCGGTTGCCGATCGATTGCCTCAAGATCGACCGCTCTTTCGTCAATCGAGTCAACGAGCACGGGCACGATGCGGCGATCGCGCAGGCGGTGATCTCGCTCGCGCATTCGCTCGGGCTGCGCGTGGTCGCCGAGGGCGTCGAGACCGCCGAGCAAATGGGGTTCCTCAGCGCTCACGGCTGCGACGAGGGCCAAGGGTACCTCTATTCTCCCGCAGTGCGCGCCGATGCGATGGCGAATCTGCTGGCGAATGGTTCACTCAACACGGATAAGCGATCCGCCGCAAAACCCCACTGAAGCGAAGGAATGTGGCGTGCGCAAGGCGAATCGAGGGAAGGTCGCGCGCAACGGACGCGCCGCCGCTAATATGGCGCAATGCGCCACTCTGCGATCGGCCGCACCCTGCTGCTCGCCCCGCTTCTCCAGCACAAGAGCCGGCTTGCGCTTTCGGTGTTCGCCATCGCGCTCGGAGTGGCGCTGGGTTACGCAGTGCAGCTCGTCAACCAGGCGGCGATCAACGAATTCGCCGCCGCGGTGCAGACGCTCTCCGGAGAGGCCGACCTTGTAGTGCGGGGCCCGCGCGCAGGTTTCGATGAATCGCTTTATCCGCGCCTGGCGAAGCTGCCGGAGGTGGCGGTGGCGAGCCCGGTGCTCGAACTCGACGCCAGGCTTCCCGGCCGGCGCGATTTGCTGAAGATACTGGGACTGGATATCTTTCGCGCAGGGCGGGTCCAACCCTTTCTTGCGGACGCCGAGTCGGCCCGCATGTCCGATTCCGGCCTGGATTTTCTGCGCCCGGACCGGATTTTCCTTTCCGCCGCGGCGGCCGAATGGCTCGGCCTGACGAACGGCGACGCGCTTTCCGTCCAGGTCGGTCTGGGCGTGTTTTCGCTGCAGGTTGCCGGGATTGTCCGAGACCGGCATGCACAGCGATTCGCGGTCATCGACATCGGCGCGGCTCAGGCGGGGTTCGCGCGGCCCGGCGTGTTGAACCGAATTGATCTTCGGTTGCGTCCGGGGGTCGATCCGGATCGTTTCGCCGAAAGTCTGCGCTCCGGGATGCCGCCGGGCACGTTGATCGAACGGCCGCAGGCCGACGCCGAACGAACCGGAGCGCTGTCGCGCGCTTACCGCGTCAATCTCAACGTGCTCGCCCTGGTGGCGCTCTTCACCGGAGGATTGCTCGTTTTTTCGGCGCAGGCGCTCGCGGTGGTGCGCCGGCGCTCGCAGCTCGCGCTGCTGCGGGTGCTGGGCATGACGCGCCGCACGCTCGTTGCGATGCTCCTTGCAGAGGCCGCCGTCATCGGCGCGGCAGGCGCGCTCGTAGGGGTCGCGCTCGGCCATGCCGCCGCTGCCGCCGTGCTGCGGCGTTTCGGCGCAGAGCTCGGCGCGGGATATTTTCGCGGGATCGAGCCGACACTCGCGCTCGATGTGCTTGCGCTGGCGCTCTTCCTTGCGCTTGGGGTGCTCGCGGCGGTGCTCGGCAGCCTGGTGCCGGCGCTGGAGGCCGGACGCGCCGAACCGGCGCCGGCCTTGAAGGCGGGGGACGAGGAGCGGGCCCTCGATCGGCTGCAACCGGCGTGGCCGGGGCTCGTGGTGCTTCTCGCCGGCGCCGCGCTTACCCAGGCGGGGCCGGTTCGCGACCTGCCGTTCTTCGGCTACGGCGCCATCGCGCTCCTGTTGATAGGCACGGTGATGCTGATGCCGCGCATCGCGGTGCTTGTTTTTCGCGCGGCGCCGCTCGCCGGCCCGGTACCCGCGCGGATCGCTCTTGCGCAACTTCGCGGCGCACCGGGACGCTCGGGCGTGAGTCTCGCCGCGATCGTCGCGAGCGTGAGCCTCATGGTCTCGATGGCGATCATGGTCGCCTCGTTCCGTAAGTCGCTGGACGAGTGGCTGGAGCGCATGCTGCCGGCCGACCTGTATTTGCGCACGGGTCCGGGAGCCGGCACGGCATTCCTTTCGCCCGCCGACCAGCTGGAGATCGCAGCGCTCCCCGGAGTGAGCCGGGTCGAGTTCCTGCGCAGTCAGCGGCTGATCGTATCGGCGGATAAGCCGCCGATCACGCTGCTCGCCCGCGCGGTCGAGGCGGAGGGCAGGGTGCCGCCGCTCGTGGGGGCCGTGCATGCCCGCAAGCCGGGCGACGCGCCCGCTGCGTGGGTGAGCGAAATCGCCTCCGACGTATACGGGTGGCGGCCGGGCGAGCTCATCGAGCTTCCCCTTGGGGGGCGGCAAGCGCGCTTCAAAGTCGTCGGCGTGTGGCGCGATTACGCGCGCCAACAGGGTGCAGTCCTGATCGAGCGCTACGAATACCTGCGCCACACGGGCGACGCGAACGCGAACGACGCGGCGCTGTGGCTCGCGCCGGGCGCGGGGCCGGCAAGCGTTTCGCGCGAGATTGAAGCGCGCGTCGCGGGCGGCGCAAATATAGAGGTCAGCGGACCGGGAGAGATCCGCGAGGCGTCACTCAGGATCTTCGACCGCACCTTCGCGGTGACCTATGCGCTCGAAGCGGTCGCGGTGATCATCGGCCTCTTCGGGCTTTCCTCGGGCTTCGGCGCGCTGGTGCTTGCGCGCCGGCGCGAGTTCGGCGTGCTGCGCCACATCGGAATGACGCGTAAGCAGATCGGCGCCATGCTCGCCGCCGAAGGCTTGCTCGTGAGCAGCCTCGGTCTCGCCGTGGGCCTCGCGCTCGGGCTTCTAATCAGTCTCGTCCTCATCCACGTCGTCAACCGGCAATCGTTCCACTGGGGCATGGATTTGCACATGCCCTGGAGGCTTCTTGCGGAGTTCGTCGCGGTGATGCTCGTGCTTGCGACGCTCACCGCGATCGCGAGCGGCCGGCAGGCGATGAGCGGAGATGCGGTCAGGGCGGTGAAGGAGGATTGGTGAGAAGGCAGGATCGAGGATGCAGGATCCGGGACCAAGCGTTGCGCGTCGAGGTCGAATGCAGCGCTTGCTGATATCGGCGATGCTTTGGACGCTCTCCGTCGGCACGCTCGCCGCGGACGACTATCCGAAAGTGCGCCAGGGCGTGGCGCTGCAGTTCCCGCGCGATCACGGCAGCCACCCGCAGTTCCGCAACGAGTGGTGGTATATCACCGGCTGGCTCAAGACCCAAAGCGGCGGCGAACTCGGCATGCAGATCACGTTTTTCCGCAATCGACCGGGCGTCGCCGAGGAAGTCCCAAGCCGGTTTGCCGCGCGTCAATTGCTGTTCGCCCACGCGGCGCTCTCCGACCCCGGTGCCGGACGGCTGTTGCACGATCAGCGCGCCGCGCGCTCGGGGTTCGGGCTCGCCGAGGCGGCGGAGGGACGCACCGAGGTGTCGATCGAAGACTGGTCGCTCAGGCAGGCCGACGGCGGCTATGCAGCGCAGGTCGCGGCGCGCGATTTCCGATACGCGCTGCGCTTCGAGGCAAAGCAGAGCGTGCTGCTCCAGGGCGAGAGCGGCTACAGCCGCAAAGGACCGAACCCCGCGCAGGCGAGCTATTACTACAGCCGGCCGCATCTCGCCGTGAGCGGCAGCGTAGTGATCCAGGGCCGCGAGCTCGAGGTCTCGGGCGAAGCCTGGCTCGATCACGAATGGTCGAGCGAGCCGTTGGCTGAAGGAGCGGTCGGCTGGGACTGGATCGGCGTCAACCTTGCCGACGGCGGGGCGCTCATGGCGTTTCGCTTGCGCGGGAAAGACGGCGGCAGTCTCTGGGCGGGCGGCGCGGTGCGCGGCGCCGACGGCCGCATGCGCATCCTCAAGCCGGAGGAAGTGCGCTTCGCGACGCTCAAGCGCTGGCGCTCGCCCCGGACCGGCACCGAGTATCCGGTTTCGGTGCGCGTTCAAGCCGGGGTATTGACCCTGGAGATCGAGCCGCTGATGGACGACCAGGAGTTCGACGCGCGCTCGAGCACCGGAACGGTGTATTGGGAAGGCGCGGTGCAGGCGAAGCAAGGCGAGAAGGCGGTCGGGCGGGGTTATCTCGAGCTGACGGGGTATTGGAGACCGCTGAGGCTGTAGGTAGACTTGATCCTGAAAATATTGCGAAGAAAGCGAAAAGCCGTTTGCCCGAGCAGCCCGATCTCTCCTTCGTCACCGTCCAGGGCCGCAAGCTCGAAGTCCGCAGAATCGCCGGAGCCAACCACGACGCACCCACGCTCGTGTTCCTGCACGAGGGCCTGGGCTCGGTATCGATGTGGCGCGATTTTCCGGACAAGGCCGCGGCGGCGACCGGCTGCACGGCACTGGTCTACTCGCGCTACGGTCACGGGGACTCCGACGTGCTGGGCGAGCCGCGCGGCGTGGACTACATGCACGTCGAAGCGCTCGAAGCGCTGCCGGATCTGCTCGAGGAGCTTTCGATTCTCGATCCGGTCCTGGTCGGGCATTCCGACGGAGGCTCGATCGCGCTCATCTACGCGGCTGCTCGCGGCGCGAAGGGCATCATCGCCATGGCGCCGCACGTCTTCGTCGAGGACATCAGCGTGAAGAGCATCGCCGAAGCGAAGACGGCGTTCGAGATCACGGACCTGCCGCAAAAGCTCGCTCGCCACCACGCCGACGCGGCGAAGACGTTTTGGGGGTGGAACGATATCTGGCTGCACCCGGATTTCCGCAGCTGGAACATCGAGGAGCACCTGCCGCGCGTGCATTGCCCGGTGCTCGCGATCCAGGGCTTCGACGACGAATACGGGACCATGGCGCAGCTCGACGCAATCGCAAAACAAACCGGCGGCCCGATCGAGCTGCTGCGCCTCGTCGCTTGCCGGCACTCTCCGCATCGCGACCAGCCCGGCGTGGTGCTCGAAGCGATGTCGCGATTCATCGAGCGGCTGGGAGAGCAGGGTTGAGGGTCTTGAAGTGGGTCACTTCGCTCGAGCGACTTGCGCGGCGACGCGCGTTACGGGTGGCCGCGCGCCGACCGCTTCAATGGAGGCGCGAGCGGCCGGGACCCCGTAGCGCGTCGCTTGCCGCGCCAGGAGCGAAGGCGAAGTGACCCACTTCAAACCTTGGAGCAAAACGCAAATGACAGTATCCTTGCGTCCTCGATCCTGGATCCTCAACGCCGACATGAAACTCGACATCTTTCCTCACATCTTCCCGCAGGCGTTCTTCGAGCGCGTCAAGGCGATGGCCGAGCAGAATCCCTCGCTCGGCGCGCAGATCAAGCGCTGGCTGCACATCCCGGTGCTGTGGGATCTCGAAGCACGCCTGCGCATGATGGATCGGTTCAAGGGCTACAAGCAGATCCTGACGCTGTCGCTCCCGGCGATCGAATTCCTCGCGCCGCACGACAAGTCGCCGGAGCTCGCGATCCTCGCCAACGACGGCATGGCGGAGATCGTTTCGAAGCACCCGGACTATTTTCCGGCGTTCGTGGCGTCGCTGCCGATGAACAACGTGCCCGAGGCGCTGCGCGAGATGGACCGCGCGATCGGCACCCTCGGCGCGAAAGGCATCCAGATCTTCACCAACGTGAACGGCCGGCCGCTCGACGAGCCCGAGTTCTATCCGATTTTCGAGCGCATGGTGAACAAGTACGACCTGCCGATCTGGGTGCATCCGACGCGCACGGCGAAGTTCGCCGACTACGTCAACGAGAGCAAATCGAAGTACGAGATCTACTGGCTGTTCGGCTGGCCCTACGAGACCAGCGCCTTCATGGCGCGCATGGTGTTTTCGGGAATGCTGGAGAAGCTGCCCAACCTCAAGATCATCACGCATCACCTGGGCGCGATGGCGCCGTTCTTTGACGCGCGCATCGGCTACGGAATGGATCAGCTCGGCACCCGCACCTCCGATGAAGACTACACCGTCATCCTGAAGCGCATGGCGAAGCGCCCGGTGGACTACTTCAGGATGTTCTACGCCGACACTTCGGTGAACGGCTCGAGATCGGCAACCCGCTGCGGGCTGGATTTCTTCGGCCCAGACCACGTGCTCTTCGGCACCGACTGTCCGTTCGACCCGGAAGGCGGGCCGCTCTTCGTTCGCGAAATCATCAAGACGATCGATTCGCTGAAGTTGAAGGAAGGCGACCGGCGCAAGCTCTACTTCGGCAACGCCATCCGGATGCTGCGGCTTGATCTGCCTGAACCGTCGAAAGCCAAGGCGCGGAGAGCACGGAGAACCGCAAAGAAGAAATGAATGTCTCCTGTCGTTCTGAGGGCGAAGCCCGAGGAATCTGCTGTGCCGCAATTCAAGAGCAGATTCGTCGCCGTCGCTCAGGATGACAACCTCTGACGAGTCTCCAACATGACCATTCCCAGCGATCGCGTTCAATACTCCACCATCGTTGACCGGCCGAAGCTCAAGCTGCGGAACCGCGTCGCCGTGTTCGCTCCAGGTTGACCACGGATATGGCCTCCTTGCGGCGCACCACCGAGATGTTCTTCGACCCGACGCTGTCGGCGGAAGAGTTGCGCGGTTTCTCCCGGACCGTCGCCGAGATCGAATGGCTGCTGCTGATCCTGGTCATGCTCTACCAGGTCGTCCTGGTGCCGGACGAGGAAGCCACCGCCGCCCTGTCCATGGCGATGTTCTTATACGCGGGCTTCGTGCTCGCTTTCCGCTACGCGAACTTCTATCGCACCGAGACGCACTGGAAGCTGGCGGTCGAGACCTGGGCGATGATCCTGTTCATCACATGGGTACTGATCCATACCGGCGGCGCGGCCAGCCCTCTGCGCGATCTCTACCTGCTCGTGATCATCACCAGCGCGCTCACGCTTGGCAAGGTCGCCACTTTGCTGGAAATGGCG
>Ga0137451_1000024_pt1 | contig 51382 bp, 45 predicted proteins | sample EasRivERMGT500_2_FD_102336 | JGI IMG/M metagenome (GOLD analysis project Ga0137451, IMG submission 102336) | Soil microbial communities from meander-bound floodplain in the East River, Colorado, USA - East River MetaG ERMGT500_2 | ecosystem: Environmental > Terrestrial > Soil > Floodplain ... | reverse complement strand
CAAGGGTTCGCGCTCTTCTGCCAGGCGAAGCCGCTCACGGACGTCGTGATCGAGGCGCGCGAGGTGAGGAAGGCCGGCGACATACAAGTAAGGAAGCTCCCCGCCCGGGTGCAGAAGATCGAGCGCGCTGCCGATGACGCCATGATCCTTTACCTCAAGCTTCCAGCGAACGAACGCCTGATGTTCCTCCCGGGCCAGTACATCGACATTCTCCTCAAAGACGGCACGCGACGCAGCTTCTCGATGGCAAACGCGCCGCACGACGACGAGTTTGTGCAACTGCACGTCCGCCACGTACCCGGCGGCTCGTTCACCGACCACGTTTTCAAGACCATGAAGGAGCGCGACATCATGCGCTTTGAGGGGCCCTTCGGCACGTTCTTCCTGCGCGAGGAGTCCGAGAAGCCCTGCGTTTTTGTCGCCTCGGGGACGGGATTCGCCCCGATCAAGGCCGTCATCGAGGCCGCATTCAAGAAGGCCCTTCCCCGGCCGATGACGCTCTACTGGGGAGCGCGGCGTCCCAAAGACCTCTACTTGAACGCTCTGCCCGAACGCTGGGTCGCCGAGCACCCGGGCTTCAAGTACGTGCCCGTGGTCTCGGATGCACTTCCAGAAGACGTCTGGAAAGGGCGAACGGGTTTCGTGCATCGCGCGGTGATGGAGGACTTTCCCGATCTTTCCGCCCATCAGGTATACGCCTGCGGCGTGCCGATCATGGTCGATTCGGCGCGGCGCGATTTCATTCAGAAGTGCCGTCTGCCGGAAAACGAGTTCTTCGCCGACTCCTTCACCACCGCGGCCGACAAGGCCCCCTGACTCAGCGTTGCTACTACGCCTGCTGAACTGCTTCACCGAGATACGCCTCGCGCACCCTGGGGTCGGCAAGCAGCGCGCGGGCGTCTCCCGACAACGTGATCGTTCCGCTTTCCATCACGTAGGCACGACCGGCGAGCGCAAGCGCCGCGCGAGCGTTCTGCTCAACCAGCAACACCGTGACGCCTTCGCGGTTGATGTCGCGGATCACTTCGAAGATCTTCCTGGCAACGATGGGCGCCAGCCCCATGCTCGGCTCATCGAGCGCAAGCAGCGTCGGCCGGCTCATGAGCGCGCGCCCGATGGCGAGCATTTGCTGCTCGCCGCCCGAAAGCGTGCCCGCGGTCTGTCGGCGGCGCTCCGCGAGGAGGGGAAACAGCTCGAGCACCCGGGTCCGATCCGATTCGATTTCTCCGTCGGCGCGGGCATAGGCGCCCATCGCCAGGTTCTCCTCGACGCTGAGCTGCGAGAAAACACCCCGCCCTTCCGGAACCATGATCAACCCCGCCCGCGCGCGCCGAAACGCCGGCATACCGGCAAAGTCGCGCCCGCGAAACCGGACCGCGCCGGACACCGACGGAAAGACGCCCGAGAGGGCGCGAAGCGTCGAGGATTTTCCGGCGCCGTTGGCGCCGATCAGGCAGACGAGCTCCCCGTCCGCGACCTCGAGGTCGATGCCTTTCACTGCGCGGATTCCGCCATAGCGAACTTCGAGACCGCGGATTTCAAGAAGGTTCATGCAGCTTGCGGCGTTCCGAGATACGCCTCGATTACTCTTGGATCTCGCTGCACTTCCCCCGGGAGGCCTTCGGCGATGCGCTCGCCGTGGTCGAGCACGAGCACGCGGTCGCACACGTTCATCACCAAACGCATGTCGTGCTCGATCAGAAGCAATGTCGTTCCGTCCTTGCGAATGCGCTCGAGCAAGCCCCGCAGCGCCAGTGTTTCCGAAGCGTTCATGCCCGCGGCCGGCTCATCCAGCGCGAGCAGCTTCGGGTCGGTGGCGAGCGAGCGGGCGATCTCCAGCCGCCGCTGGTCGCCGTAGGGCAGGCTCCCCGCCGCGTCGTTCGCACGGTCGCGGATGCCGACGTAATCGAGCAGCTCCGCCGCGCGCCGCTCGATCCCGGCCTCCTCCGCGCGGGTCGCCGAGTCGTGCAGGATCGCGCCGATCACGCCGGCACGCGTGCGCACATGACGCCCGATCATCACGTTCTCGAGCGCGGACAGGTTAGCGAAGAGGCGGATGTTCTGGAAGGTGCGGGCGATGCCGCGCGCGGCGACCTGGTCCGGCTTCAGGCCGGCAAGGTCTTTGCCCTCGAAGGCGAAGTGGCCACGGTCGGGCGGATAGATTCCGGTGAGCAAGTTGAAGAGCGTGGTCTTTCCGGCGCCGTTCGGGCCGATCAGCCCGTAGATTTCGCCTTGCCTTATGGAGAAACAGACCTCGCTCACAGCTTCGACGCCGCCAAAGCGTTTGCTGAGATTCTCGGCGACCAGCAGCGCGTTCATTGTCTGCGCTCGGCGAGTTCGCGCCGGCGAACCGGGGAAGGCCACAGGCCGCCGGGCCTGAGCGCCATGACGAGAACCAGCGCAAAACCGAAAATCAGCATGCGGATCACTTCCGGCTCGACGATCATCCGGCCGAAGAGCTGCATCTGCACGGGCTCGACGGTGAAGCGCAGGATCTCCGGCACGAAAGACAACAGCACCGCGCCGAGGATCACGCCCCAGATATTGCCCATGCCGCCGAGCACGACCATCGACAGCACCATGATGGACTCGACCAGCACGAAGCTCTCCGGCGAGACGAACCCCTGGATCGCTGAAAACATCCCCCCCGCCACGCCCCCGAACGAGGCGCCCATCGCGAAAGCGAGCAGTTTGATGTTCCTCGTGTCGATGCCCATCGCGCGCGCCGCCACCTCGTCTTCGCGGACCGCCTCCCAGGCGCGGCCGATGCGCGAGTCCTGCAGCCGCACGTTGATGAAGATCACCGCGAGCAGCACGACGAGCAGCAGGTAGTAGTACTTGATCGGGCCGCTGAACACGAGCCCGAGATAGGTTTCGGTCCTTGAGAAATCCAGCCCGCCGAGGGTGAACGGATCGATTCGGGCTATGCCCTGGGGGCCGTTGGTAATGTTGACGGGCTGCGAAAGATTGTTGAGGAAGATGCGCACGATTTCGCCGAAGCCGAGAGTGACGATCGCGAGGTAGTCGCCGCGCAGCTTGAGCGTCGGCACGCCGAGCAGCACGCCGAACAGGGCCGCCACCGCCGCGCCGATCGGCAGGATCACCCAGAACGGCCAGTGGAGATTGAAGTGCGGCGAAGCGAGCAGTGCGTAGACGTAAGCGCCGACCGCATAAAAGGCGACGTAGCCAAGATCGAGCAGCCCGGCGAACCCGACCACGATGTTCAGACCGAGAGCGAGGAACACGAACAGGATCGCGAGATTCATGATCCGGACCCACGTCGTGCCGACTGCTGCGAGCGCGAACGGCAGCGCGAGCAGCGCGAGCGCGACGAGCACCACGCCGCCCCACAGCACCGCGCGCTCGCTCTTTAGGAGTTCGATCACGTACCCTCTCACGCTCTGTCTCCCACCCGCTCGCCGAGCAGCCCCGAGGGCCGCAGCACCAGCACCGCGATCAGCACGATAAAAGCGAAAACGTCCTGGTAGTTGGAGCCGAACACGTTGCCGGTGAGATCCCCGATGTAGCCCGCGCCGAGCGCCTCCACCAGGCCGAGCAGCACGCCGCCGAGCATCGCCCCAGGAATATTCCCGATCCCGCCGAGCACCGCTGCGCAAAACGCCTTCAGCCCGAGCTGCGAGCCCATGGTGTAGTGCGCGATGCCGTAGTAGCTCGCCACCATTACCCCGGCCACCGCGGCGAGCGCGGCGCCGATGACGAAGGTGAACGCGATGACCCGGTTCGTATCGATGCCCATGAGGCCCGCGATCTGGGGGTTCTGCGCGGTCGCGCGCATCGCCGTGCCGAGCTTCGTACGATAGACCAACGCGGCAAGGCCTCCCATCATCGCCACCGAGATCGCCAGGATCGCGATCTGCACGTTGGTGATGGTGGCGCCGGCGAGATCGTACGACTGCGCCTTGATGATCTGCGGGAACGCGAGGGGGTTGCGGCTCCAGATCATCATCGCCACGTGCTGCAAAATGATCGAGATGCCGATCGCGGTGATGAGCGGAGCCAGTCGCGGCGCGCCGCGCAAGGGGCGATACGCCAGCTTTTCCATCGCGTAGCCGATCAGCATGCACGCCGGGATCGCGCAGCCGGTCGCGGCGAGCACGACGAGGCCCGGCGGCAGGCCGCTAGGCGCGAGCGCGCTGATCACCGAGAACGCCACCATCGCGCCGAACATCACCACCTCGCCGTGGGCGAAGTTGATGAGCTGGATGATGCCGTAGACCATGGTGTAGCCGAGCGCGACCACGGCGTACACGGCGCCAAGCGTCAGGCCGTTGATAATCTGCTGGATGAAGATGTCCACGCGATGACGGGATTACTCGAATCTCGCGCTCATCCCTGGGCGAGAGGGAGCAACAAAAACGGCACCCGCAGGTGCCGTCTCTCTCACTTCCTTCAAAGGCGCTTACTTCTTCGCTGCCTCTCCAGACTTCTGCTCGCCCGCTTGCGCGATGAAGTCCCGGTAACTCACGGTCTTGCCGCCCTTGATGACGGCAATCGGTTCGAGCTTGCCGCCCTTGATGGTGAAGATCGTCATCTCGGCGTCGCTGCGGTCGCCTTTGGCGTCGAAGGCGATCTTACCGGTGGCGCCGGTGAATTCGAGTTTTTGCAGCACCGGCAGGTATTTCACCGGATCGGCGGAGTCCGCTTTTCTGATAGCCTCGATCAGAATGTTCGCCGCGTCGTAGGTGAAGGGCGAATATAGGATCGGGTCCACGTTGAAGCGCTTCTTGTAGGCGTCGAGAAATTTCTTCGAGGCCGCCTGAGCCGGGATGCCCGCCTGCGAGCACAGAAGCCCTTCGGCGGAGTCGCCCGCCAGCTCCTTCATCTTGTCGGTGCAGGCGCCGTCGCCGAAGGAGAACACCGCCTTGATTCCGAGCTCGCGTCCTTGCTTGAGCAGCGCCCCGGCGGTCGCATCCATCCCGCCGTAGAACACCGCGTCGGGGCTGCGTCCTTTCACTTTGGTAAGAACGGCCTTCCAGTCGGTGGTCTTGTCGGTGCCTTTTTCGCGCGGCAGCACATTCACGCCCGCGGCTTTGAGCGTTTTCTCCACCTCGTTCGCTATGCCTTCGCCGTAGGCGGTGGCGTCGTCGATCACCGCCGCGAGCTTCGGTTTCGTCGTCGCCGCCAGATAGCTCGCGATCGCCGGGCCTTGCTGATCATCGCGGCCGACGACACGGAACTGCGTCTTAAAGCCCTGTTCGGTCAGCTTGGGGTTGGTCGCCGAGCCCGAGATCACCGGGATGTTGGCTTGGCTGTAGATCGAGGAGGCCGGAATCGAGGTACCCGAATTCAGGTGACCAACTACGCCGGCGACCTTGGCATCGACCAGCTTCTGCGCGACGGTCGTGCCGACCTTGGGGTCGGCCTGGTCGTCCTGCGACACGAGCTCGAACGCGGCGTCCTTGCCGCCGATTTTTATTTTCGCCGCATTGGCTTCCTCGACTGCGAGCCGCGCGCCGTTCTCGTTGTCCTTGCCGAGGTGGGCGATACCGCCGGTCAGCGGAGCCACGCTGCCGATCGCGATCGTCAGCTTCCCGGAAGCCTGCGCCTTCTTGTCTTCGCCGCAGCCGGAAACGGCCGCAATAACGGCAATCGCAACTACGCCGAAATGGGTGCGGATCATGACAACCTCCGGATCGAAATGCTGCGGGAAATCTCGGTTGATTATGCGCACCGCCGACGCGGGCTGTCAATTTGACAGCCCGCGTCGGCGCGAATGCTACTTTAGCGTGAGGATGTACTTCGCGAGCGTCTTGGCGTCGTTATCATTGACCGTATTGGGCGGCATGGGCACGGGACCCCACACGCCGGTCGAGCCTTCCTTGATCTTCTTCACGAGATACGCTTCGGCGTCCTTGCGGGATCTGTACTTGGCGGCCACTTCCTTGTACGCAGGGCCGACCAGTTTCTTGTCCACGATGTGGCAAGCAAGGCAGGCCTTGTCCTTCAACAGTTGCTGCGCGTCGGCGGCAAGTGCCGCGGCGCCGGATAGCGATGCTGCTGCAGCGATTACGAACAGTGCTAGGGGTTTCATGAATTCTCCGGGGAAGTTCAAAAAAAACGCGTCATGCTACTGGATTTCTTCCGGCTTGGAAACCTGCTCGATCAGGTTTTCCAGGCGATCGATCGGGGCAAGGCAGCTGACGCCCTCGCATACCCAGGCGCTGACCCCGCCGCCTGAGGGCTTGGCGAGCACCGGCGGCAGATCTCCAACATCGCTTCCGATGGCCATCACGACGGTGTGCGGCAAGTAGCGCTGGGCAAGCGCGTGCCTCCAGCGTTGCAGCTCTCCCGAGGGCCCGCGCAGGACGATCGTGCGCGTGGGAGTCTGGTGCTCCTCCAGTGCAGCGAGCAGCGTCGCGTGACCCCCCGGCTGCTCGCTCATCGCGGAATGAAACTGCGCCAGCGTGCGCTCAGCGGCGAGCGCATAGCGCGATTCGCCCGTGAGAAAGTGCAGGCGCTGCAGCGCCAGTGCAGCCATGCCGTTGCCCGAAGGCGTGGCGTTGTCGTATCCGGGTTTTGGGCGGTGTATCAGCCGCTCGTGATCGTGGCTGGTAAAGAAGAAACCGCCGTTCTCCTTGTCTTCGAATTGTTCGAGCAAAACCTCGGCAAGTTCTTCGGCGAACGCAAGAACGCCTTGCTCGAATTCGGCCTGCAGAAGCTCGATCGTCGCGAACAACAAGAAAGCGTAGTCGTCCAGGTAGGCGTTGAGATGGGCCCGGCCGTCCTTGTACGTGGCGAGGAGCCGCTCGTTCTCCCACATCGTGCCGCGGATGAAGGCGAAGGACTTCTTGGCCGACTGCAGCCAATCGTCTCGGCCGAACACCACGGCCGCGCGCGCCATGCCCGCGATCATGAGGGCGTTCCAGCTGACCAGCACCTTATCGTCGCGCCCCGGGCGCACGCGTTTCTCGCGCGCGGCGAAGAGTTTCCCTCTCCCCGATTCGAGCAGGCGAGCGCACTCATCCTCGCTTCTTCCGATGCGTCCGGCCACCGCGCCGAGCGTGCTTGCAACATGCAGGTGCCAGTGCGTATTCTCGAAATTGGGAGAGCCGTCCAGACCGTAGTAGGGCGCCAGCACCGCGTATTCCTCCGCAGACACGAGTGCCTGCGCTTCTTCGGGCATCCACACGTAGAACTTGCCCTCTTCGTGCTCCGAGTCGGCGTCGAGCGACGAGTAATAGCCTCCCTCGGGCGACTGCATCTCTCGCATGACCCAGCCGGCGGTCTCCGCGGCAACCCGCGCAAAAAGGGGATTTCGCGTGGCGGTCCACGCATCGGCGTACAGGCGAAGCAGCGGGCCGTTGTCGTAGAGCATTTTTTCGAAGTGGGGAATCTGCCACTGCGCGTCCACGCTGTAGCGGGCGAACCCGCCGCCGAGCTGATCGTAGATTCCTCCGAGCGCCATGCGCTCAAGCGTGGTCGTCGCGACGCGCCGCGCCGCGCCGTCGCCGCCGCCAGCAACCGAGCGCCGCAGGCAGAATTCGAGCTCGGCAGGGTGCGGAAACTTGGGCGCGCCGCCGAACCCGCCATAACGCGAGTCGAAACTCGCCTTCAGGCTGCGCAAGCCCTCGTCGATCGGCGCCGCCGAAAGCTCCGAGTGATGCGCCGGCGCCCCGGCGTGCATGTTCTGAAACGTCGCGAGGAGGGTCTCGTTCTGGCGACCGATTTCCGCGCGCTGCTCGCGATAGAGCTGCGCGACGCGCTCGAGCAGCTGGGGAAATCCCGGCAGGTTGTAACGTGGCTCCTTGGGAAAATAGGTACCGCCGAAAAAAGGGGCGCCGTCCGGCGTGAGGAACATCGTGAGCGGCCATCCACCCGGCCGCTGGGCGAGCATCTGGTGCGCAAGCTGGTAGATCTGGTCGAGATCCGGCCTTTCCTCGCGATCCACCTTCACGTTGACGAACAGGCGATTCATCACTTCGGCCACCGCGGGGTCCTCGAAGGACTCGTGCGCCATCACATGGCACCAGTGGCAGGCCGAGTACCCCACCGAGAGGAGGATAGGCTTGTCCTCTTCGCGCGCGCGGCCCAGCGCTTCCTCGTTCCAGGCGTGCCAGTCCACGGGATTCCCCGCGTGCTGCTGAAGATACGGACTGGTTTCCCGAGCGAGGCGATTGGGCATGATTGGGACTGCAGGGACTCCGCTTCAGTGTAGCACTGCATTAGACTAGAGGCTGATCACACGGGGTTCTCCAATGGACACGCATCGCACGCGACGCCGAGCACTGCTCGCCCTTGGGGCAGCAATGAGCATGCCTGCGGCGCTTCGGCTGGCGCTTGCGCAATCGTCCGCAACGCAGGGAATGCGCAATACAAGGGGAGAAGTCAGAATCAACGGCAAGCCCGCCGAGCCGGGATCCATGGTCCGCCCCGGCGATGCGATCGAAACCGGCAGGCGCGGGTATGCCACGTTCGTGGTCGGAGAGGACGCGTTTCTCGTGCGCGCGAATAGCCGCGCGGAGCTGATCGGGAGCGGCGTGCTGGTGAGCGCGATGCAGCTGGTGACGGGAAAGCTGCTCAGCGTCTTCGGTAGCGGCAGGGATCGGCGTCTGGTGACTGCGACGGCGAGCATCGGCATTCGCGGCACCGGCGCCTACCTCGAAGCCGAGCCCGCGCGCACCTACTTCTGCCTTTGCTATGGGACGGCCGATGTCGCAGCCACGATGGGCGGCGCGCGCGAGTCCTACAGCACGCGCCACCACGAGTCGCCGCGCTACATCTACGGCGATAAGCGCAGCCGTGCGATCGTCCCGGCGAACGTCGCCAACCACACCGACAGCGAGCTGATCCTGCTCGAGTCGCTCGTCGGCCGCACGCCGCCGCCGAGCTTCATGGAAAGCCCCGACCGCTACTGAGGCTGAACCGGGTTAAGGCTTGGCGAGTAATCGGCCCGCCTCCTTCAGCGTCAAGGAAAGACCGGCGACGGTGAGCGTCACGCGCTCGCAGAGCGCCGCGAGGTCTTGGTGCAAACTGCCAGCCTCGTCGCAGTAGCGCCGCGCGAGATCGGCGACGGGGATGATGCCCAGCCCGGCTTCGTTGCCGACCAGGATGATGTGGCCCGGCGCGGAGCGAAGACCTTCGAGCAACGCAGCGCGGCTCGCGCGATAGCCGGGATCGTTGTCGGCGCACAGCCAATTTGTGAGCCACAGCGTCAGACACTCGACGATCACGCAGCGATCTTGCCGCGCGTGCGTGCGCAGCGCGCCGGCGAGATCAAGCGGCACCTCGGTCGTGCGCCAGTCCTTCGGCCGGCGTTCGCGGTGCGCGGCGATGCGCCGGCGCATTTCGTCGTCGCCCGCGGTCGCGGTGGCGACATAGATCACCTCGAGCCCGCTGGCAAGCGCGCGCTGCTCGGCGAGGCGGCTCTTGCCCGAGCGCACGCCACCCAGTATGAGTTCCTTCACACGGTCACCCTCGCTGCGAGTCCGAGCAGGAGCGCGAGCGCCGTGGTGTCGAGATGCGCGTCGACGGCGTCGGCAAGCCGATCGAGGCCGGCTTCACGCCGGGCCGCATGATCGACCTCCTGCGCATGATGGAGACCGGCCCAGCCTAGGAGCGCCGTGCAGGCCGCGGGGTGATCGAACACCCCGTGCAGATACGTGGCGAGAATCTGATCGTCAGGGGAGAGCGCGCCGTCCGTGGCGCCGCCTTGGAGATGAACCGCGGGGCGCTCCAGGGCCGGGCCGCGGCTTACGCCGGCGTGGATCTCGTAGCCGACTACTTCGGCCGGGGCGAACGCGAGGCGGCCGCGCACGTTTCGCAATTGCTTATGCGGTTCGAGGATGGTGTCGAGTTCGAGCCAGCCCAATCCCGGACTCGCGCCGCCCTCGCTTTCCAGGCCGTGCGGATCGGCGATCTCGCGCCCGAGCATTTGCAGTCCGCCGCAAATACCGATGAGCTTGCCGCCGTAGCGCAAATGACGGCGCATCGCCGTCTCCCAGCCGCTCGCCCGCAGCCAGGCGAGATCGGCGCGCACCGACTTCGATCCCGGCAGGATGACCAGGTCGGCACTCGGAACCGGCTGATCCGGGCCGACGAACCGAAGATCGACCTGCGGATGCAGGCGCAGCGGATCGAAGTCAGTGTGGTTGCTGATCCTCGGCAGCGCCGGGACGATGACGCGAAAGCGCGCTTGATCGGGCGCCGCGGCGTCGCGGGGCAGTGCGTCCTCCGCTTCGAGGTACAGGCCGTGCAGGTACGGCAACACCCCGAGCACGGGCTTGCCGGTCTCGCGTTCGAGCCATTCGAGGCCCGGTTCGAGCAGGCCGATGTCGCCGCGAAAGCGGTTGATGACGAAACCGGCGACGCGCGCGCGTTCACTCTCCGAGAGAAGCGCGAGCGTGCCGACGATATGCGCAAAAACCCCGCCCCGATCGATGTCGGCGACAAGCACGACCGGACAGTCCACGGCCTCTGCGAAACCCATGTTGGCGATGTCGCGGTGGCGCAGGTTGATCTCGGCCGGACTGCCTGCGCCCTCGACGATAATCGCCTCGTAAGATTGCGCGAGCCTCGCGTGCGACGCAAGCACCGCGTCCAGCGCCACGCGCTTGTAGTCATGATAGGTCCGCGCATCCATGTTGCCGACCGCGCGGCCGTGGATGATGACCTGTGCGCCAACGTCGGTGTCGGGCTTGAGCAGCACGGGGTTGAAATCGGCTTGCGGCGCGAGCCCGCACGCCTGCGCCTGGACCGCTTGCGCGCGGCCGATCTCGCCGCCGTCGACAGTCACCGCGCTGTTCAGCGCCATGTTCTGCGGCTTGAACGGCGCGACGCGTATGCCCTCGCGCGCGAGCCAGCGGCACAGCGCCGTCACGAGCGTGCTTTTGCCCGCGTCCGAGGTCGTGCCCTGGATCATGAGCGTGCGCGCGGTCATGAGCGCCCTTGCTCGCACTCGGCGACCGCCTTGCGCGATGCCGTATCGAACCGCCACCGGTCCTCCTTGTCCGCCGGCCGGCCGAGCCGCAGACCCGGTGGATCGGGATCCAGATGCATCGGAACACGAAGCTCGTGCGGCAGCCGGCCGATCGCCTCCGCCGCCAAGGCCCTCAGTGCCGCCTTCATGCGCGGCCCTCCGCCCACCGGGCGATGATCGTGTGCAGCTGCCGGACACCGTCGGTGAGCGCGCCCGGGCCGGGCTGCAGGATGTCGCACGATTTGATCTCGTGCAACTCGCCGTTCGCGACCGCGGGAATCGTCGCCCAGCCCGCCCGCGCCCGCAGGTGTTCGGGGCGAAATTTCTTGCCGCACCAGGAGCCGATGATGATGTCCGGCGCCCGACGCACGACCTCATTGGAGTCGGCGATGATGCGGCCCTTCGCGCCCGCCGACCGCGCGAGTTCCGGGAAGCAGTCGTCGCCGCCCGCGATGCCGATCAGCTCCGACACCCAGCCGATGCCGGAAATGATCGGGGAATCCCACTCCTCGAAGTAGACGCGGGGACGGCGTGGGAGTGTTGCGGCGGCCGAGCGTATCGCGTCGAGTTCGGCGTGCAAAGTCGCGCTCAACTCGTGCGCGCCTTCACCGGCGTCGACCAGCGCGCCGACGGCGCGGATCATCTCGAAGATGCCCTCGACGCTACGATGGTTGAAAATATGGACCGCAAGCCCGGCACGCACGAGTTGAGCCGCAACATCGGCCTGAAGGTCGGAAAAGCCGAGCACAAGGTCCGGCTTCAGTTCAAGGATACGGTCGATCTTCGCGCTGGTGAACGCCGACACTCTCGGCTTCTCCCGGCGCGCGCGCGCCGGCCGCACGGTGAAGCCCGAGACGCCGACGATGCGGTCCTCTTCGCCAAGAAGATAGAGCGTCTCGGTGGTTTCCTCGGTGAGGCAGACAATGCGCCGGGCACCCTGCCGGACGGTCGCGGGCGTCATGGCCGGAACAGCGCCGCGACCGCGCCGGGGTTGGAGGGAAAGTAGAAATGGATGTACGAAGCGGTGAGCCGTCCGATGCGATACACGCCCTCCGCGGTCGCGCCGCCGTTGGGACAGCGCCCACGGGCGATCGGCGTCGTTGCGGTCTCCGTTCTCGAATAGTGGAAGGTATGGCCGCGCAACACGCCCTCGGGCAGCGCGATGTCTTGCAACGCGAGCGCGGCAAGGCGCTCCTGGATGATCGCGTGTCCGGGAAGCAATCCGACCATCGGCGCGCGGCGGCCCTGCGTATCGGTGAGCGACTCCAGAAGAAACATCATTCCGCCGCATTCGGCGACGATGGGTTTGCCGGCGGCATGATGCGCCCGAACGGCCTCGTGCACGTGGGGGTGCGAGGCAAGGCGATCGAGATGCAGCTCGGGGTAGCCGCCCGGAAGATATAGAGCGTCGCAATCGGGCGGCGGGTCGCCGGCAAGCGGCGAGAAGAATTCCAGCCGCGCATCCATCGCGCGCAATCCATCGAGGTTGGCGCGATACAGAAATGAAAACGCGGCGTCCCTCGCGACCGCGATGTGCACGCCGGCGAGGGAGTCGACCGGACGGGGCGCTGCGGCGGGGCGCCATGCCACGGCGGGCGGCAACCGGTCGCCCGCCTGCTCAACCCACAGCGCCGCCGCGCGCTCGAGCCGGGCATCGAGGTCGGCGACCTCCTGTGCCTGCATCAAACCGAGAGGTCGCTCGGGCAGTTCAACTTCACGATCTCGCGGGAGCGCCGCCCATAGCGGCAAATCCGCGGGCAGACTTTCGGCGAGCATCGCCGCATGCGGCGCACCGGCGACGTGATTGGCGACGACGCCGCACAGTTTGACCCCCGCGCGATAGTGCGCAAGCCCCTGCGCCACGGCGCCGAAGGTCTGGGCCATCGCCGCGCCGTCGATAACGGCAAGCACGGGCAACTCAAATCGCGACGCGAGCTCGGCGCTCGAGGGACTGCCGTCGAAAAGACCCATCGCGCCCTCGATCAAAATGAGATCGGCGGCGCCGGCGGCGTCGTGCAGCAACTGCCGGCAGTGGTCTTCGCCGCCCATCCACAGATCGAGTTGATAGACCGGATTCCCCGAAGCACGCTCGAGAATCATCGGATCGATGAAGTCGGGCCCGGTCTTGAATACCCGCACCCGGCGGCCGCGATGGCGATGATGCCGCGCGATCGCCGCGGTCACGGTGGTTTTGCCCTGGCCCGAGGCGGGTGCGGCGACAAGCATCGCGGGGCAGTGGAGCATCGTGTTTGCCGTGTTCTCGCTCACAGGTTGAAGCCCCTCAAAACGGTGGCCGCGTCGCCCCGCACGTGCAGATGCGTGAGCGTGCCATGGCCGAATTCGAGCGCAAGCCAGCGTTCCGCCGGGAAGCCGAGCAGCGTGCCGGCGATCGCGCGCAACGGACCGCCGTGCGAGACAATCACCAGCGCACCGGCGCGGCGCTCGAGCCATCGCGACAGAGCCGGGAGCGCGCGGCGGCTCATGTCACGCGCGCTCTCGCCGCCGGGCGGACGGTAGTCGATCGGGTCGCGGCCCCAGGCGTCGAGCGCTTCGCGGTCGATCTCGTTCCAGCGCTTGAGCTCCCACCGGCCGAAATCGATCTCCCGCAACCCCGGCTCGAGATGGGGCTCGATGCACGGCTCCCCGAGCGCGCGCGCCAGCGCGAGGCAGCGCGCGAGCGGGCTCGAGACCAGTTCGTAGCGCCCCGGCAGCAATGCCTTGAGGCGTTCGGCGGCGGCTCCCGGCTCCTGAGCGAGCGGCAGATCGGCAACGCCGTAGCAGACGCCCTCGCCCTCGGCGACCGGTGTGTGCCGTATGAGATAGAGCGCGGTCAAGTGTGGGCGAGGAACGCGGCGTAGATGCCGATCTCGCAGAACTGCTGCGTCGCGCCCAGGCAATCGCCGGTGTAGCCGCCGATGCGACGACGGAAACGCCACGCGCACGCCAGCGCGACGCAGACAACCGTTCCGAGTATGACGAGCGAGCGCTCGAATGACACCAGCCCCAGCGACGCGGCGAGCGCAAGCGGTGCGCCGCCGAGCGCGATCCCGGTCGCCCACTCCGCCGGGCCCAGCCCTTCGGTCAGCGGACGCGCGCGCGATTCGCCCTCGATGCGCACGTAGGGCAACGCCGCCATGATGCCGAGCACCGCGGCGCGCGACAGCGGGTGCGCGATGAGAAGCCCCACCGCCGCGCCCGCCGTCCCGGCCGACGCAAGCTCGCTCAGGGCGGCGTATTTCGCGAGCAGCGCGAGCACCAACGCGATCGCACCGTAGGCGCCGATACGCGAGTCCTTCATGATCGCGAGCACCTGGGCCTTATCCCACCCGCCGCCGAAGCCGTCGACCGCGTCGGCGAGCCCGTCTTCGTGCAGCGCACCGGTGAGCGCGAGCGACACCGCCATCGAGGCGATGACGGCGAGCGAGAGCGGCAGCATGAGCGCGACGACAACGAGCGTCACCGCCGCGGCAGCGCCGACCAGGAGGCCCACCAGCGGAAAGTAGCGCGCAGCGCGATTCAGCTCATCGGCCGACCCGCCGATTCGCGCCGGAACGGGGATGCGCGTGAAATAGCCGAGCGCGACCGCGAGCCGCCGCAGCTCGCGCAAGACCGGCGACTCAAGCCGCGCGACTGACTCCGGCATCGTCGAATCCCGCCATGTCATTCATCAGCGCAAGTGCCGCACGGAGCACGGGGAAGGCGAGCGCCGCGCCCGTGCCTTCGCCCAGGCGCAAATCGAGATCGAGAAGCGGCTGCGCGCGCAGGTGATCGAGCTGAAGGCGATGGCCCGGCTCGGCGGAGCGGTGCGAGAACACGCAGTAGTCGAGCACCTGCGGCGCGAGGGCGCGCGCCGCGAGCAGCGCCGAGGTGGCGATGAAGCCGTCGACGAGGACGAGCAGCCGCGCCTGGGCCGCGGCGAGGAACGCGCCGGTCATCATGGCGATTTCGAATCCGCCGAACTCGCGCAGCGCCGCGCGGGCATCGAGCTTGCGCGATCCCACGCGCGCCGAGGCTTCACGCAGCAGCGCGCGCTTGCGCTCAAGGCCCGCGTCATCGAGGCCCGCCCCGCGGCCGGTCACGGCATCCAGGGGAGCGTCGCATAGGCGATGGGTAAGCAGGCTCGCCGCGGCGGTGTTGCCGATGCCCATCTCGCCGAAGCCGATGGCGTTACAGCCTGCTGCGGCCCAGCGGCGCACGAGATCGGCGCCGCGCGCGATCGCGGCATCGCATTGCGGGGCGGTCATCGCCGCACGTTCAAGATAATTCGCGGTGCCGCGAGCCGTCTTTGCGACGACGAATTCGACCCCGGAGCGATTGAGCGCCGGATCGATGTCGCTCGCCACCCCCGCATCGACGATGCTCAGCTCAAGACCGGCCTCGCGCGCGAGCACGTTGATCGCGGAGCCGCCGGCGAGAAAGTTCGCGACCATCTGCGCGGTCACCGCCTGGGGATAGGCGGAGACGCCGACCCGAGCCGCGCCATGATCCCCGGCGAAGACGGCGATGCGCGGCGCGCGGAGAACCGGCCGTTGCGCCTGCTGGACGAGCGCCGCCTGGAGCGCCACGGCCTCAAGACGTCCGAGGCTGCCGAGCGGCTTGGTACGACTGTTCAGGCGCGCCTGGATCGCCGGCGCAAGACCGCGGTCGAGCGACGCGATATGAAAGTTCTGCATCGCGAAATTGCGGATCAGGTCTTGAGCGTCGGGGGCCGGCCGACGACGACCGGCGTCACGCACTCACATACGGCCAGGCGCCGGCGCTCAGGCACGGATGACTGCGCGGGCACGCAGCGCCGCGAGCGCAACGTGAACGAGCGCCGCAGCACCGATCCACAGCGCCATCGACTGCAAGTACTGCGGAAAGTACTGCGCCAGGCGCCCGCCGAATTCGGCGAGCGTCGGCTCGGCGAAGCGGCCCGAGAGGAAATAGAAGCCGCCGCTCGCGAGCAGTTCGCAACTCGCCGCGCCCGTGATTACCGCGGCTGCAAGGCGCGCGAGCGAGCGCAGGCTCTGGGCATGGCGGGCGACATACCAGCGGCCGGCGAGCCACAGGCTCGCGTAAGCCGGCAGCAGCATGCCGTAGGCGGGCGTGAGGCAATAGTCGCTCACGCCGGCCCAGCCGATCGCGATGGCGTCGATGACGACGGCTTGCGCCATCAGCGCCGCGAACGCCCAGCGCGGACGCAGGTACACGCCCGCGAGAAAGAACACCGCCCAGGAGGCCCCGGGCAGCTGCGACAGGATGCCCGCGTGATTGCCGCGGGTGGCGGCCATCAGCAGGGCAAGGGTGAGTCCGACGGCGAGTTGTTGACGCTGACCAAGTGCAAGCATGGGAGCCTCCTTTGGGCGGGTTTACTTCGCGGGTTGGTACCACAGGGTGATGAAATAGCTGCGTCCGGGCTGATTGTAGAACGCCGCGGTCTCATAGTGCGTGTCGAGCACGTTCGCGGCGCGCGCCTGGATGCGCCAGTCGCGGTCGATCCGGTATTCCGCGCGTAGATCGACCAGCGCGTAGCCGGCAAGCGCCACCGTGTTGTCCGCATCGTCGTAACGACGGCCTTCGCCGATCACCGTGATCCCGGCGCTATGGAGGCCGAAGCGGCGATCGAAATCCACACGCGCTGACTGGCGTGCACGTCGAACAAGCGTCTTGCCGAAGGTGGCGCCGGAGGTGCGGTTCACGGGATCAAGCCCGGTCGCCTGGCCGCGCACGTCCCAGTGATCGGAGCGCACCGCGTACGTCGCCTCGGCACCCCGAATACGGGCGGAATCGACGTTGCTGGGCCGCCAGATGCCACCACCGTCCGGCGCCCAGTTGATCATGTTGTCGAGCTCGGTCTGGAACGCCGTGACCGACCAGCGGTCCCTGCCGGGCGCGCCGCGCACGCCGAACTCGGTGCTGCGCGAGGTCTCAGGCTTCAAATCCGGATTGCCGGCGCCGGGCCAGTACAGATCGTTGAAGGTGGGCGCCTTGAAGCCCGTGCCGTGCGACGCGATGAGCCGTGTCGCGTCGGCCACCGCGTATCCCCACGCCAGTCCGCCGGTGTTATGCCCACCGAACTGCTGGTTGTCGTCGTGCCGCGCGCTCGCCTGCACGTCGTGGGCGCCGAGGCCGATCTGGTATTGCACGAACGTGCCGCGGTTGTCGCGGGCGTTCACGGCGTAGGCGCCGGTATCGCCGATGATCTTGTCCCACTGCCAGTCGAAACCGAGGCTTGCGTGCTGCGTCTTGCCGATCGTCAAATCGTTCTGCAACAACAGGGTGTCGCGCTGCGTATCGATCTTGTTCGCGAACGCGGCGTCGAGGTAATTGCTCGAGCGGTCCTGGTAGCGGCCGGCCGTCGTCGTCACGCGCCAGGTGTCGCTCGGGGCGAAGCGCATGCGCGCGCCATAGACGTCCTGCCCGATTTTCGATTCGTTGCTGAAGGTGCCGTCGTATTTGTTGTATCCGCGGACATTCAAGGCGTATGCCTCGGCCTCGGTATCGGCGTTGAAACGATAGCCGACGCGAAACGCGCTGGAGACATTGCGATAACCGTCGCGATCCGGCTCGATCGTGGCACAGCCTTGGCCCGTGACGGGATCGCCGCGGCAGGCGTCGAAGCCCTGCGTGCTGAAGCCGCTCGCGCTCACGTTGAACCATGCCTTGTCGCCGCCGCCGGAGAGGCCCGCGGATCCATAGCCGGTGCGATAGCTGCCGCCGCCGATGCTCGCGCTCGGCCGCAGCTCGCCGCCGCCCTTCTTCGTGAAAATCTGGATGACGCCGCCGATCGCCTCGGAACCGTAGAGGCTCGAACGCGGACCGCGCACGATTTCGATGCGCTCGATCTGGTCGATGGGCAGGTCCTGGAGGGCCGCGAGTCCGAGCGTCGGCGAACCGACCTTGACGCCGTCGACCAGCACCAGCACGTGGCTCGGGTTCGTCCCGCGCACGAACAGCGAGGTCTCCTTGCCCGGCCCGCCGTTGTTGGCGACGGAGATGCCCTCAAGGCCGCGCAACGCATCCCCTACGGAGTGCGCTTGGACGCGCTCGATGTCGGCGCGGGTGACGACGGTGACCGATGCCAGGGTTTCGTCGGCCGTCTGCGCCCTGCGCGTCGCGGTCACAACCACCGCGTCGGCGGGGGCGTCGGCCGACCACGCGCTCGGCGCCACGACCGCATGGATGGAAACGAGGGCGAACGCCCCCGCGGCGAAACTCGATTCCATCTGTCACCCCTCCGCGCTCACCCGCGCGGATCAACGGTTATGACCCGGCGTTGCGGAGGAAGACGACGAAAGAAGGGGACCTAGCCCCAACGCCGCGGCATCGCCCTCCGCAATGCCATCCCTTGCGACCTCTAGGTCGGTCTCCGGGCTCGCGAGCAGGAGAAACCTGGGGCGACGGCGCCTTCCTGCATATAAACATGCAGTGGCCTGTGCCGCGCCTTGACTCGCTTACCGTTGCGGGGGCAGCGCCGGGATCGCCGGCGATCGACAACTGCGACCGCAGGCCCACCGGCTTCCCGTTTCATCCCTCGGGTGGAAACCCTCGGGACACCTTGAAGCGCGAAGACCTTATACCACGCTCGCTAAAGAACTGGCAAACCTCGCCTGCCACACTCCTCAGGCGCCATCGGTGATGGCGCCTTTGCTCGCGGTGGACACGAGCTTCATGTATTTCGCCATGAGGCCGCGGGTGTAGCGCGGCTTGGGCTGTTTCCATTTCTTCCTGCGCGAAGCGAGTTCCTTTGCAGAAACGTTGAGCTGCACGAGGCGCTTTTTCGCGTCGATGGTGATCGAATCGCCTTCCTTTACCAGCGCAATCGTGCCGCCAACGTAGGCTTCCGGGGCGACGTGCCCCACCACCATGCCCCAGGTGCCGCCGGAGAAACGTCCGTCCGTGATGAGTCCAACCGATTCGCCCAGACCCTGGCCGATGAGCGCGGAAGTCGGCGCGAGCATCTCCTGCATGCCGGGACCGCCCTTCGGCCCTTCGTAGCGGATCACGATCACGTCGCCCGGCTTGATTCTCTTCGCCAGGATCGCGGCCATCGCGGCGGGCTCGGAATCGAACACGCGCGCCGGGCCGGTGATGGAGGTCTGCTTCAGTCCCGTGATCTTCGCCACGCAGCCCTCGGGGGCGAGGTTGCCCCGCAGGATCGCGAGATGGCCCTGCGCGTACATGGGATTTCCCCACGGACGAATGACGTCCTGGTCGGCTCGCGGCTCCTCGGGAACGTTGGCAAGCTCCTGGGCAAGCGTGCGGCCGGTGATGGTCATGCATTCACCATGAAGCACGCCGTGCACGAGCAGCATCTTCAGCACCTGCGGCACGCCGCCCGCAGAGTGGAAATCGGTCGCGACATACTGGCCGGAAGGTTTCAGATTGCACAGCACCGGAACTTTTTTCCTCACGCGCTCGAAATCGTCGATCGTCCATTTCACGCCCGCGGCGCTGGCGATGGCGAGATAATGCAGCACCGCGTTGGTCGAGCCCCCGGTCGCCATCACCATCGCGACCGCGTTCTCGATCGATTTCCTCGTGATGATGTCGCGCGGCCGGAGGTTGTTGCGGATCGCGGCCACGAGGACCTTGGCCGATTCCGCGGCGGAGTCCGCCTTCTCGGGGTCCGGCGAGGCCATTTGCGAGGAGCCCAGCAGGCTCATGCCGAGCGCTTCGAACGAGGAGGACATCGTGTTCGCCGTGTATTGGCCGCCGCAGGCGCCCACCGACGGGCAGGCGTTCCTCTCGATGCCGTCGAAATCCTCCTTCGACATTTTCCCCGCGGCAAGCGCGCCTACCGCCTCGAAAGGCGAGACGATCGTAAGCTTCTGTCCCTTCCAGAACCCCGGCTTGATGGTCCCCGCATAGACAAAGATCCCCGGAACGTTCATGCGTGCCATCGCCATCACGCTGCCCGGCATATTCTTGTCGCAGCCGCCGACGCAGACGACGCCATCCATGAGCTGCCCGTTCACCGCCGTCTCGATCGCATCGGCGATCACCTCGCGCGAAACAAGCGAATACTTCATGCCCTCGGTGCCCATGCCGATGCCGTCGGTGACCGTGGGAAAGCCGAACACTTGCGGCATCGCCCCTGCGGCCTTCACCGCGGCGACGGCGCGGTCCACGAGCGGCTGTATGCCGGCGTTGCAGGGATTCATGGTCGAGTGTCCGTTCGCGACGCCGACGATCGCCTTCTCGAAATCGCCGTCCCCGAAGCCTACCGCCCGCAGCATCGCGCGGTTGGGCGAGCGCGCTTCGCCCTGGGTGATGGTCCTGCTTCTCCAGTTGTCGGGCATGTGCTTGCTCCTATGCGGGAAAACCTACTTTCGGTTACGCTTTGACACGATTTTACTTGAAACGACCTCGCGTACTCTTCCCCGTGCTCGTCCATCCGAACTTCGATCCCGTTGCGATCGCGCTCGGCCCGATCGCGATCCGTTGGTACGGACTGATGTATCTGGTGGCCTTCGCGGTGTCCTACGGGCTGGGCCGGCTGCGCATCGCCCGCGCAAAACCGGAGCGCATCACTATCACCGCGCTCGACGACCTGCTGTTTTTCTGCGTGCTCGGCGTGGTCCTGGGGGGAAGGCTCGGCTACGTGCTCTTCTACAAGCCGGCCTTCTACTTCTCCAATCCGCTGGAGATCCTCTTCGTCTGGCACGGCGGCATGTCCTTCCACGGAGGATTCCTCGGCGTGCTGCTCGCGCTCTGGTGGGTGGCGCGAAAGCACGGTGTGCGCTGGATCACTCTCACGGATTTCTTTGCGCCTTTGGCCCCCCTTGCCTTCGCCGCGGGGCGGATCGGCAATTTCATCAACGGCGAGCTCTACGGCCGGGTCACCGATATGCCCTGGGGCATGCTGTTCCGCGGCGCGGGGCCGCTACCCCGCCATCCCTCGCAGCTCTACCATTTCGCCCTCGAGGGGGTGCTCCTGTTCGCGATCCTGTGGATTTATTCGGCCAAGCCGCGGCCGGTGGGCGCCGTGTCGGGCGCGTTTTTGCTCGGCTACGGGGTGTTCCGTTTCACCGTCGAGTACTTTCGTGAGCCCGATGATTTTCTTGGACTTCTCGCACTGAATCTTTCCATGGGCCAGTGGCTGTCGGCGCCCATGATCCTGATCGGCATCGGTATGCTGGCCTGGACTTGGCGTAGGCCGCAGAAGGTCTAAAATGAAGCGTGCCATGGCCGAAGCGGGGAATGAACCCATGCAGGCGCAAATGCAGCAGCGGCTGCACGAGCTGCAGCTCGAGCACCGGGACTTGGATGCCGCAATCCACCGGATCGCCGACACCCCCTCCCACGATCAGTTGGCCCTCACCCGGATGAAGCGGCGCAAGCTCCTCCTCAAGGACCAGATCGCGTGGATCGAGCGGCAGCTCGATCCCGATATCCGCGCATAGGAAAGACCGTCAGCCCAGACCGCGCGCGAGGAGCGAGGTGCCGCTCGCGAGCAGCAGGATTCCCACCGCCCGCATCACCATCTCGCGCGAGATCGCGCGGAAAACCCGCGACGCGAAGTAGATCGCAATAAGCCCCGCAGGGATCGCCGCTGCGGCGGTGATCCACACTCCGTCCTGCATGAGCAGCCCCGTAACGGCGAACGCGACGAGCCGCAGCCCGATGCTGAAGATCGTTGAGAGGGTCATCGTCGCGCGGAACTGTTCCTTGGTGAGCGGCCGGTGAGAAAGGTAGATCGCGTAAGGCGGGCCGCCGGCGCCGAAGAGCGTTCCCGAGAGACCCCCGCAGAACCCGGCGACGTAAGCCCAGCGCCGGCTGACCGAGGCGAGGCTCCCGCGCCGAGCGAGGCTGTAGAGCGCGTAGCCCAGGACAAAGATCCCGAGCGCGATGAGCGATGCCTTGTGCGGCAGGTTCACGAGCAGCGTCGTGCCCATGACGATCCCGGCGATCATGAGCGGAACCATGCGCGCGATGTCTCCGAGGACTGCGTTGCGCGGGTTCTCCAACCCCAACCGCATGCCGTTCGCGAAGTCCACGATCGCAAACACGGCGAGCGCGAAGGGCAGCGGAACGAAAAATGTGGCGAGCGGAATGGTGACGAGCGCCGATCCGAAGCCCGTGAGGCCCTGGATAAATCCCCCGGCGAAAGCGATCGGTGCCAGCGCGAATGCTGCCGCGGCGCCTTCAAGGTTCATGCTTCGCCTGAAAGACTACGCAAGGGCCCGCGCCAGCACCCGCGCGACGTGGACCGCCTGGCGAGCGGCACCATCCTCGATCTGGTGCCGGCAACTCGTACCGTCGGCGACGATGATCGTATCCGTGCCCGCCGAACGCACTTTGGGCAGCAGCGCGAGCTCGGCCATCTTCATCGAAACTTCGTAGTGCGCCGTCTCGTATCCAAAGCTTCCCGCCATTCCGCAGCAGGAGGATTCGATCGGCTCGACTTTCAGCTCGGGCACGAGCGAGAGCGCCCGCTGTACGGCGGGCATCGCGCCGAACGCCTTCTGGTGGCAGTGGCCGTGAAGGAGCGCGCGCTTCTCGCCAAGCGGTTTCAGTTTGAGCGCGAGGCGACCCGCTTCCTGCTCCCGTGCGAGGAATTCCTCTAAGAGCAGCGCCTGCCCCGACAGCTCGTCGGTTTCCTTACCCGGCAACATCGCCTTGAACTCGTCGCGCAGCGTGAGGATGCACGAAGGCTCCAATCCGACGACCGGGATGCCGCGTTCGACGTAGGGTTTCAGGGCTGCGATCACTCGCTGTGCTTCGGCTCTAGCCTCGTCCACCATACCTACGGCGAGAAAAGTGCGGCCGCAGCACAGTGGTCTCTCGCCCGCGGCACGGGCGATGTGGACGCCGTAACCTGCCCGGTCGAGCACAGCGAGCGCCGCGCGGGCGTTCTCCGGCTCGAAGTAGTTGTTGAAGGTGTCGACAAAAAGAACCACTTCGCCGGCCTTTCCCGCGCCACTCCAGCTGCGCAGGGAATTCAGAAAGGCATCCCGCCGCCACCTGGGCAGCGAGCGTTGCGCTGCAAACCCGAGCCAGCGTTTTCCCGCAGCCTGCAGCGCATTGGCCGCCGGCGCGAAGCGTGCGGCGGTTTGCGCGTAGCGCGGCAGGTAGGCGATCAGCTTGTCCTTCAGCGCATAGCCATGGCGCCGATGGTAGTGATGCAGGAATTCGATCTTCATCTTCGCCATGTCCACGCCGGTCGGGCACTCGCGCCTGCAGCCCTTGCACGACACGCACAGGTCGAGCGTCGCGTGCATTTCGTCCGAGGTGAACGCCTCGGGCCCAAGCTGACCGGAAAGGGCGAGGCGCAGCGAGTTGGCGCGTCCGCGCGTCAGGTGCCGCTCGTCTCCGGTCGCGCGGAACGACGGGCACATCGTGCCGGCATCGAACTTGCGGCAGTGCCCGTTGTTGTTGCACATCTCCACCGCTGCGGCGAAACCCCGGCTCGCCGCGCCGGGAACGCTCCATTCGCTCCAGTCGAGAACGGTGTCGATCTTCGGCACCGCATAACCCGGCTTGAAACGGAAAAGCGAGCGGTCGTCCTGTTTCGACGGCCGCACGATCTTACCCGGGTTCATCAGGCCCTTCGGATCGAAGAGGTCCTTGATCTCGGCGAGCGCCCCGGCGAGCCGCGTGCCGATGATCGGTGCTATCCATTCCGAGCGCACCAGGCCGTCTCCGTGCTCGCCCGAGTAGGCCGCGCCCTTGTAACGCTTCACCAGCGCGCAGGCTTCCTCGGCGATCGCTCGCATTTTCTTCGCGCCGTCCGCCCTCATGTTGAGGATCGGCCGCACGTGCAGCGTCCCCACCGAGGCGTGCGCGTACCAGGTCCCCTCAGTGCCGTGCTTATGGAAAACCTGTGTCAGGAGGTCGGTATACTCGGCGAGGTTCTCCAGCGGCACCGCGCAATCTTCGATGAAGGAAACGGGCTTGCCGTCGCCTTTCATCGACATCATGATGTTGAGGCCGGCCTTGCGAACGTCCCACACTTCGCGCTGAAACGCGGCGTCGGTGATCTCGACCACGCTGCCCGGGTGGCCGAGATCGCCCATCAGCTCGGTGAGCTGCTTGAGTTTTCTCAGCTGCTCGTCGCGCTCCTCGCCGGCGAACTCGACCAGAAGAATCGCGTCGGGGTCGCCTTTTATGAATCGCTCCACCGTGGCGCGAAACGCGGCGTTGCCGCGCGCGAGAGCGATCATGGTGCGGTCCACCAGCTCCACGGCGGTCGGCGACAGACCGACTATGCGCTGCGGGGCTTCCATCGCGGAGCGGAAGGTCGCGAAGTGGCACACGCCGAGCGTCCTCGCCTTAGGCAGCGGCGAGAGTTTCAAATGAATGCGCTGCGACCAGGCGAGCGTGCCCTCGGAGCCCACCAGCAGCTGCGCGAAATTCCACGGCCCGCGCGGGGCCACGGTGTCGAGGTTGTAGCCCTGAACGCGGCGCAGCACCTTCGGCCAGCGCGCTTCGATTTCGCCCGCCTCGCGCTCGGCGATGGCGCGTATCTTTTTCGCAAGTTCAGTGTAGCCTGCGGGAGCCGAAAGCCGCGACAGATCCTCGGGCACTGCGCCGAAGTGAAATTCCGAGCCGTCGGCGAGCAGCGCGTCGATGCCGAGGACGTTGTGCACCATATTGCCGTAGCGGATCGAGCGAGAGCCGCAGGAATTGTTTCCGGCCATTCCGCCGAGCGTCGCCTGCGCGCTCGTCGATACGTCCACCGGAAACCACAGGGCGTGCGGACGCAGAGTTGCGTTGAGCGAATCGAGCACGACTCCCGGCTCGACCACCGCGGTCGCGGCTTGCTTGTCGAACGAGACGATCCGATTGAGATGCTTCGAGTGGTCAATGACGAGAGCGGCGCCGACCGTCTGGCCGCACTGCGAGCTGCCCGCACCACGCGGCAGCACCGGAACGCCTTCTTCGATGGCGATCTGCAATGCGATGCGCGCGTCGCGCTCGGTTTTCGGCACGACCACGCCCACGGGATCGATCTGGTAGATCGAGGCGTCGGTCGAGTAACGGCCGCGGCTGGCTGCGTCGAACAGGACCTCGCCTTCGACCTCGCGCCTCAAGCGGGCCGCGAGCGCGCTGTCGCCGGCGCGGGGGTGAAACGAGACCGTGAAGGCTTGAACCGGCGGGCGGTCCATCAGCGGCGCTTCACCCCGCAGCCGAAGGCGCGGGTTCTTTCTCCGCCTCGAGCATCGCTTCGAGCAGCGCCTCGGGCTCCTGCGCCCCCGAGACTGCGATGCGTTTGTTGAAGATGAAAAAGGGCACGCCCTGCACGCCCATCTGCCGCGCTTTTTCCTCCTCGTCGGCGACCGTGCGGCGCAGCTCCTCGTCGGCGATACAGGCCTCGGCTTCTTTGCGTTCGAGGCCAGCCGCGGCGGCGACTTGGACCAGTGTCGCCGGGTCGGTGAGATCCAGGCCATCGACGAAAAAGGCCTGCATCAGCGCCTCCTTCACCGCAGGTTGAACGCCGTGGCGACGCGCCCGCTCGATCAGCGCGTGAGCGGCGAGCGTGTTGGGCTGGCGCGCTATCCTGTCGAAGGCGAAGGCGATGCCGAGCGGCGTACCCGCCTGCACCAGTCGATCGTGGGCGCTGTAGCCGCGCGCGCCGAATTTCTTCGCGATGTAGTCGGCGCGGGCGATGCCTTCGCGCGGCACGTCCGGGTTCAGCTCGAAGGGGTGGTAGGTGACCTGCGGTGCCGCGACCGCGGGGTTCCGTGCCCGATACAACTCGAGCGCCGCCTCCAGCCGCCGTTTGCCGATGAAGCACCACGGGCAGACGATGTCGGAAACGATGTCGATGCTGAGGCTCATGAAGAGGGCTCCTGCGCCGGCGGTGAGCGCCTGCGAGTTCCTACTATACTTCAGACGCTGAGCCGGTACGCCCCGGGCGTCCGATGACCTATAGATATTGCGAACAGTTTGGCTTCGATGCCGAGCGCAGAAGGCGCCGTCTGGCGCTGCTCGGTCTGGGCGAGGCCGATGTCGCCCGGGCGGAAACGCTCAATCGCCGCGTCATCGCCCCCAACGTCGAGCCCATCGTCGAGGCGTTCTACGACAGGCTTCTCGCCCAGGAAGAATTCGCACGGATTCTCAATCGGGGCTTCGAGATCGAGCGCCTGAAGCGCACCCAGCGGCTTTATCTGCTGAGCCTGGGCCTACAGTTCGACGAGGCCGCGTATTTCGAGGAACGGCTGCGCGTGGGGGTCGTGCACGCGCGCGTGGGCGTGCCGCTCGGTCTTTACGCAAGCGCTTACGGCATGCTGGAGCAACTGATCCTGGGTCACGTCCCACCGGAGATCAGGGCGGTGGACGCCGACTACCAGCCGCTGGTGGCTTTCCTTGTGAAAATCGCCGCCCTCGACATGTCGCTCGCGAGTGACACTTACCATCTCGCCAAGGTGCAGGTGCTGGAAACCTCGCTGCAGGCGCTGCGTCGCGCGGGCAAGGAACTGCGGCACAAGGTGCAGACCGACGCCCTCACGGGCGCCGCCACTCACGATAGGGCCATTGCCACCCTGCGGCAGGCCTTGCACGTCGCTCAGCGCAACGACACGCCGCTGTGCATCGCCATGGTCGATCTGGATTTGTTCAAGAACGTGAACGATACCCACGGCCATCTCGTCGGCGATGAAGTGCTGCGCGACGTGACCACGCGCATGCGCGCCAGCGTCAGGGACTTCGATACCGTCGGGCGCTACGGCGGCGAGGAGTTCATCATCATCCTGGAAAACGCGCCGCTTGCCACCGCGAAAAGCATCGCCGAACGCGTGCGGCGGCACGTCGAGGAAAGCCCGATCAAGGTAAAGGATCTGGAGATCCGCCTCACCCTCAGCCAGGGTTTGGCGGCGGCGCACAAGAAAGACGACGTCGAATCCCTGCTCGAGCGCGCCGACGCGGCCTTGTATGCCGCCAAGGCCGCCGGGCGCAACTGCGTCAAAGTGGCGGGGGCCGACGCCGCCGTGCCGTAGCGGGCTTTTCGGCGCCGTCTGGTCCGCCGCGTGTCCGTTCGATCGGCGCGGGGCTCGCGTGCGACGACGCGAAGCGACCGGCCTAAGGTCCACGCCTGACCAAAATCAATTGTCGCGACCCCGCTTTTCGATTAACTTAAGTGTTTCCCCATTCAGAGCCTGCTATGCCTTACCGCAGCGGACGCCATTTCCTGCAGATCCCCGGACCGACCAACGTCCCCGACCGGGTCTTGCGCGCGATCGACCGCGCGACGATCGACCACCGCGGGCCCGACTTCGGCGTGATGGGCTTGGAGATCCTCGAAGGGCTGAAGGCGGTGTTCCAGACGAAGCAGCCCGTGGTGATCTTCCCGGCCTCCGGCACGGGCGCCTGGGAAGCGGCGCTGGTGAACACGCTCTCGGCTGGCGATCGGGTGCTGATGTTTGAAACCGGCCACTTCGCGACCCTGTGGCACAAGATGGCGACGCGGCTCGGGGTTTCCGTGGACCTCGTTCCCACCGACTGGCGCCGCGGCGTCGATCCCGCGGCGGTGGAGGCAAAGCTCAAAGAGGACCGCGAGCACCGGATCAAGGCCGTGTGTGTGGTGCATAACGAGACCTCGACAGGCGCAGCCAGCCGCATCGCATCGATACGCAAGGCGATCGATGCTGCGCGGCACCCCGCGCTTTACATGGTCGACACGATTTCCTCCCTCGCTTCGATCGACTATCGCCACGACGAATGGGGCGTGGACGTCACGGTGGCCGGCTCGCAGAAGGGCCTGATGCTGCCGCCGGGACTGTCTTTCAACTGCGTGAGCGAAAAGGCGCGCAAGGCCTCGCAGACGGCGAAGCTGCCGCGCTCCTACTGGAACTGGGAAGAAATCATCGCCAACAACAAGACGGGCTTCTTCCCCTATACGCCCGCGACCAACCTGCTCTACGGCCTGCGCGAATCGCTCGCCATGCTGATGGAAGAGGGGCTCGCGAACGTCTTCGCGCGCCACGCCCGCCACGCGGAAGCCACGCGGCGCGCGGTGCGCGCCTGGGGCCTGGAAATTCTGTGCGCCGTGCCCGAGGAGTACTCGAACTCGCTCACCGCCGTGATGATGCCCGCCGGTCACGACGCCGACAAGCTCCGCAAGCTCATCCTCGAAACCTACGACATGTCGCTCGGCACCGGTTTGGGGAAGCTCGCAGGAAAAGTTTTCCGAATCGGGCACCTCGGCGATTTCAACGATCTCGCGCTCGCAGGCACGCTCGCGGGCGTCGAGATGGGCCTCGCGCTCGCAGGCGTGCCGCACAAAAAAGGCGGCGTTCTCGCGGCGCTCGACCATCTCACCGAAGCTGCGCGCTCTGCGCCGCGCAAAGCAGCTTAGATCCACACCGCGATCAAGGACTTTGCCGCTTCGAGATCACAACCCGTGAATGCACCGATACGAGTCGATCGCGCGGATCAGATCGCGACCGTCACCCTGAACAACCCGGACAAGTTGAATGCGCTCAACCTCGCGATGTGGAAGCGGCTGGGAGAGGTCATGCGCGAGCTCGACGCCGACAAGGCGCTGCGCTGCGTGGTCCTGCGCGGGTCAGGCGAGAAGGCCTTCGCCGCCGGCGCCGATATTGCCGAGTTCGAGAAGACGCGGAACAATTCCAGGAACGGAAAGAAATACGGGAACGTGCTCGAGGTGACCATGGGTGCGCTCGCCCGCTGCCGGCATCCGATGGTGGCCATGATCCAGGGCGCCTGCGTGGGTGGAGGCCTGGAGATCGTCTCGCAGTGCGACCTGCGCATCTGCGGCGCCTCCAGCCGCTTCGGCATCCCGATCGCGAAGCTCGGTCTGGTGGTCGGCTACGGCGAGATGAAAGGGCTGATCGACCTCATCGGCCGCGCCGCGGCGCTCGAGATCCTGCTCGAAGGCCGCGTGTTCGGTGCCGCGGAGGCGAAAGACATGGGTTTGGTAAATCGCATCGTTCCCGACGACAAGGTCGAGGAAGAATCGATGGCGGCGGCGCGGCGCATTGCCGAGGGCGCGCCGCTGGTGGCACGCTGGCACAAGAAGTTCGCGCGGCGCCTTGCCCAAGCGCGCCCACTCGGCCGATCCGAGCGCGACGAAGCCTATGCCTGCTACGACACCGAGGACTTCAAAATTGGAGTAAAAGCGTTTCTGAGCAAGCGGAAGCCGGAGTTCAAAGGCAAGTGAGGCCGGCTATCGTTGAATCAACGGCAACGCGCCATCCGGCGCGAACCGGCATCTGGAGAGGAGGCAACGTCGTGAACCTAACTATGCGTATCACCCTCAGCATCGCCGCCCTTGGTCTGTGGTCAGCCACCGCGTCGGCGCAGCAGCCTGTCACCATTCGCCTCGGCCACGTGGGCTTTCCGGGCTCGCTGTTCGACATCTCGGGCCAAAAGTTCGCCCAGGACGTCAACCAAGCGCTCAAGGGCCGGGTGGAAGTGAGGGTATTCCACTCGAGCCAGCTCGGCTCGGACGAGCAGATGATCAAGGGCATCCGCGTCTCCGCTCCCGAGATGCAGATCCCCTCGACGGTGATGAGCACGGTCGACCAGCGCTACGGCGTGTTCGAGATGCCCTACCTCATCGTCAGCCGCGCCCACATGAAGAAGGCGGCGGAAAATCAGCAGGTCCAGAAGGCGCTGTTCGAGCCCCTGCCGGCCAGAGGCATCCGCGTGCTGGGCGTGTGGGAGAACGGCTTTCGCCACATCACCAACAACGTGCGCCCGATCGTACGGCCCGAGGATCTCAAGGGGATCAAGCTGCGCGTGCCGGGCGGGGTCTGGCGCGTGAAGATGTTCCAGGCCTACGGCGCCAACCCCTCGCCCATGCCCTTCGCCGAGGTGTACTCAGCGCTCCAGTCGGGAGTCATGGACGCGCAGGAAAACCCGTTCTCGCAGATCGCCTCGGCCAAGTTCCAGGAGGTGCAGAAGTTCCTCTCGCTGACGGGCCACGTCTACACGCCCGCATTCCTCATCGTCAGCGAGGACTTCTGGAAGAAACTGCCCAAGGACGTCCAGGACACGCTCGCGAGAATCGCCCGTGCGACCGGCGACTTCGCGCGCTCCGAGGGCGACCGGCTGGACCGTGAACTCATGGCGAAACTCGCGCCGCCGATGAGGTCGAACGAGCCCGACAAGGAAGCCTTCATCAAGGCCTCAGCCGCGGTGTATGAGGAGTTCGGCAAGCAGGTCGCGGGCGGAACGGAGCTCGTCAAGACAGTACAAGCGCTTCGCTGATGGCGAAGCTGCTCGGGCGGCTCGTCACTCTCATCGAGTGGTGGGCCGTCTGCCTCCTCGCGGGGCTGGTGATCATCGTCTGCCTCGGGGTGTTCTTCCGCTATGTCCTCAATTCCTCGCTTACCTGGTATGACGAGTTCGCCTCGTACATGCTGGTCTGGCTGACTTTCTACGGCACGGTCGTGGCGGACTACCAGCGCCGCCACATCGGATTCGACCTGCTGGTGGGCAAGCTCCCTCCGCCGGCGCGGCGGGCCGTGAACTTTGCGGCCGAGCTCGCAGTCCTTGGCTTCCAGTTCGTGCTTCTCTACTACGGCTGGGAGCTCACGCAGCGGATGGGCGATGAGACCGCCATCTCGCTGCCGTGGGTCAAAGTGACCTGGATCAGCAGCGTGCTGCCCATCACCGGGGGCATCCTGTTCCTCATCAGCCTGACGCGGCTGGTCGGCATACTGTCAGGACGAACGAACAAACAAGGGGGCCATGGGGCATGGAGTGGATCATCCTCGGAGTAATCGTCCTCCTCACCGCCATCAATGTACCCATCGGGTACGCGCTCTCGATCGCGACCATTCTCGCCATCCTCTGGACGGGCGCCGCGTCGCTCAGCGTGGTGCCGCTGAATCTCTTCTCCGGGGCCTCGAGCTTCCCGCTTCTCGCGATTCCGCTCTTCATCCTCGCCGGCGGCCTCATGGAGACCTCGGGCATTTCCCAACGCCTGGTAAACCTCGCGAACAGCCTCGTGGGATTCATCCGCGGCGGGCTCGCGATGGTGACGGTCGTCGCGACCATGATCCAGAGCGAGATCTCCGGCTCGTCGGTAGCCGACGCCGCCGCGATCGGCAAGGTGGTGATCCCCGCGATGGAAAAGCGCGGCTACCCGAGGGCGCTCTCCGCGGCGATCGTGTCGAACGCCGCCTCGGCGGCGATCCTCATCCCGCCCTCGATCCCGATGATCATCTACGCGTGGATGGCCGAGGTGTCGATCGCCAAGCTCTTCTTCGCCGGCTTCCTGCCCGGTTTCATCGCCTGCGTCGCGATGATGGGCCTCAGCTACTACTACGCGCGCAAGTACAACCTCCCCGTCGAGCAGAAGTTCTCCATCCGCGAGGTGGGCCGCTCGACGGTCCATGCCTTCTGGGCGCTCTTCATTCCGGTCGTGATCTGGGTCGGAATTCTCGGCGGCATTGCGACCGCAACGGAGGTGGCCGCCCTGGCGGTGCTGGCGGCGCTCCTCATCGGCGTCTTCATCTACCGCGAGCTCTCGGGCCGCCAGACCCTGAACATACTCAAGGACTCGGTCGGCCAGACCGCCTCGGTGATGCTGATCGTCGCCTCTTCCGCCGTGCTCGGCTGGTTCCTCACCAGCGAGCAGGTCCCGCAGAAGTTTGCGCGCCTGATCCTGGAGACCACTTCCGACAAATACCTGATCCTCATCTTTCTCAACCTTTTCTTCTTCGTGGCGGGGATGTTCCTGCACTCTGCGGCCGCCATCATCCTCATCGTGCCGATCGTGCTTCCCCTGGTGCGCCAGATCGGCGTGGACCCGATCCACTTCGGCATCATCGTGACCATCAACCTGGGCGTCGGCCAGCAGACCCCGCCGGTGGCGACCGTGCTATTCACCACGGCAGCCATCGCGCGCATTTCGTTCTGGGAGGTGTTCAAGGTGGGCTGGCCCTTCACCGCCGTGCTGGCGCTGGTGACGCTGCTCGTGACCTACGTGCCGTGGATCAGCCTGGGCCCGATCGGCTGGATCAACTGGTGAGGGAGTCGTCGATGCGGTTATCGGGCAGTTGCGGGCTCGCCCCCCTGCGGCCCTAGGATGGATCAACCCATTGCAGTGCGCGCGGCGGCGCGAGCCGCTGACCCGCACAGTCCCTGGCTGCTCGAAGTCGAGGACCTGCACGTCCATTTCGTGACCACGCGCGGCGTGGTGCGCGCGGTCGAGGGCATTTCCTACAAGGTGAAGCCGGGCGAGACGGTCGCGCTCGTCGGCGAATCGGGCTGCGGCAAGTCGGTCTCCTCGCTCGCCATCATGCGGCTGCTCGCGAAGCCCGCCGGGCGCATCGTCGCCGGCAGAATCCTGTTCCAGGGCAGAAACCTGCTCGATCTCACCGAAGAGGAAATGCGCCAGATCCGCGGGCGCGACATCGCGATGATCTTCCAGGAGCCGATGACGTCGCTCAACCCGGTGCTGACGATCGGCTTCCAGATCCAGGAGCCGCTCCTCATCCACATGGGGATGACGCTGAAGCAGACAGAGGCGCGCGCGCTCGATCTGCTCAAGATGGTCGGCATGCCCGATCCCGAACGCCGGCTCGATCAGTATCCGCACCAGTTCTCAGGCGGCATGCGCCAGCGCGTGATGATCGCGATCGCGCTTTCCTGCAATCCCAAGCTCATCATCGCGGATGAGCCGACCACCGCGCTCGACGTCACCATCCAGGCCCAGATACTGAAGTTGATGAAGGACCTGTCGCGCGAGCTGGGGATCGCGCTGGTGGTCATCACCCACAACCTGGGAATCGTGGCGCGCTATGCGGACCGGGTGAACGTGATGTACGCCGCGCGGCTCGCCGAGCAGGGCACCGCCACCGCCGTGTTCGCCAAACCCTTGCATCCCTACACCGCCGGGCTGCTGCGCTCGGTGCCGCGCCTGGACCGCCCACGCGGCAGGAAGCTCGAGACGATCGATGGCCTGCCGCCGAACCTGCTCGAGCCGCCGCCCGGCTGCCGTTTCGCGCCGCGCTGCGCGGCGAAGATCGACCGCTGCGAACGCGAGGTTCCGCCGCTCGCGCAGGTCGAGCCTCATCGCTATTCGGCCTGTCTCCGCGCCGGCGAGATGGCGCGGATGGGACCGGCGGGGCTGGGACTGCAGAGCGCCAGTCCGCAGTCGCCGGCGACCAAGTCGCTGGACAAGACCAAGCCGCTCCTTGCGATCCGCGATCTCAAAACCTACTTCGAGGTCGGCGCCGGCATCCAGGTGTTCAAGCACGCCCGGTCCGAGGTGCGCGCGGTGGACGGGCTCTCCTTCGACATCTTCCGCGGCGAGACGGTGGGGTTGGTGGGGGAATCCGGTTGCGGCAAGACCACGGTCGGGCGCACGCTGCTGCGGCTCGAGGAAGCGACCGGCGGCAAGTTCCTGTTCGAAGGCATCGACGTCACGCGCGCCGAGGGACAGCGGCTCAAGGACTACCGGCGCAAGATCCAGGTGATCTTCCAGGACCCGTTCAGCTCGCTCAATCCCCGCATGACCATCGGCGAGATCATCGCCGAGCCGATGCACGTATACAAGCTCGTGCCGGACGGGAAAGCCGCGCGCGCGAAAGTGGCGGAGCTGCTCGCCCAGGTGGGCCTGTTCGACTACATGGCGGAGCGCTACCCGCACGAGCTCTCCGGCGGACAGCGCCAGCGCGTGGGAATCGCGCGCGCGCTCGCGATGCAGCCGTCCTTCATCGTGTGCGACGAGCCGGTTTCGGCGCTCGACGTTTCGATCCAGGCGCAGATCATCAACCTGCTCGAGGAGCTGCAGTTGAAGTTCGGGCTCACGTTTCTGTTCATCGCGCACGACCTGGCGGTGGTGCGGCACATCTCCGACCGTGTGATCGTGATGTACCTCGGCAAGGTCATGGAGATCGCCGATCGCGACGCGCTCTACGCCGAGCCGCTGCATCCCTACACCCGGGCGCTGCTCGACGCGGTCCCGATTCCCGACCCCGCGCTGGAAGCAAAGCGCCAGTACCGCGTGCTCGGCGGCGAAGTGCCGAGCCCGCTCAATCCGCCGCGCGGCTGCGTGTTCCACACGCGCTGCCCGTTGGCCGGCGAGGAGTGTAAGATGGCGGTACCCGAGCTGCGGGAGGTTCGCTCGGGTCACTTTGCGGCCTGCATCAAAATCTGAAGATTCGCCGGGAATGGAATCGCGCGAACCGAGCCTCCGGGGTTCCAGGACGTCGAAGAGAACAAAGCTTCCGAATTCCCCGCGGGGAGCGCGCGGGTCGCGAGCTTGTCATTTTTTGCCAAAAGGAGGACGGACCATGAAGGGAAACATTTTGTGGTTGTTGATGGCTGTGGCGCTCGCCGCCGCGTCGGGCAGCGCGCTCGCGCAGAAGCGCGGCGGGGAGCTCAAGTTCGCGGTGAGCGCCGAACCGCCCAACTACGATTGCCATGCGCAAACCTCGTTCGCGTTCATCCACCCGGTGCGGCCGCATTACAACACGCTGCTCCAGTTCGACACGGCGAAGTACCCGGCGCTCAAGGGCGATCTCGCCCAGTCGTGGACGGTATCGAAGGACGGGCTGACGTACACCTTCAAAGTCAGGAAGGGCGTCAAGTTCCACGACGGCTCGGGCTTCACTTCCGAGGACGTCAAGGCAACCTACGACCGGCTGCGCAACCCGGCGCCCGGCGTGCGCTCGGTGCGGCAGGCCAGCTACGCCGACATCGACACGATCCAGACGCCCGATCCTCTCACCGTGGTGTTCAAGCTGAAGAAGCGCAATGCCGCGATGCTCAGCAACTTCGCGAGCCCCTGGGACTGCATCTACAGTGCCGTCAAGCTGAAGGAGGACCCGAAGTTTCCCGAGCGCAACATCATGGGCACGGGCCCGTTCACCTTCGGCGGGCACGTGAGGGGCTCGCACTGGATCGGCCGCAGGTTCGAGGGTTATTTCGAGAAAGGCAAGCCCTATCTGGACGGCTTCAGGGCGATCTTCATCAGCGGCGCGCCGATGGTTAACGCGCTCGCCGCGGGCGAAGTGGCAGCCGAGTTCCGCGGTCATTCGCCGGCCGACCGCGACCGCCTGCTGAAGACGCTCGGCGACAAGGCGACGGTGCAGGAAACCCCGTGGGTATGCTCGCTGGTCGTCACCTTCAACACTAGTAAGAAGCCGTTCGACGACGTGCGGGTGCGGCGCGCGCTGTCGCTCGCCGTCGACCGCTGGAGCGGCGCCGAAGCGCTCTCCAAGGTCGCGCTGGTGCGCCACGTCGGCGGCATCCTGCGGCCGGGCTACGAGCTGGCAGCCTCCGAGCGCGAGCTCGTCACCTATCCCGGCTGGTCGAAGGACATCAACAAGTCGCGCGAGGAGGCGCGGCGGCTGCTCAAGGAGGCGGGCGTGCCCAACTTGAGTTTCACGTTCACCAACCGCAACGTCGCCATGCCGTACACCCCGGTGGGCGTGTTTCTGATCGACCAGTGGCGGCAGATCGGCGTGACGGTCAAGCACGAGCAGCTCGAGACGCGGCTCTACCTCGCCGCGCAGCAGCGTGACAAACCGACGTATGAGGCCGCGCTCGACTTCAACTGCGACTTCATGGACGAGCCCAACCTGCAGCTGCAGAAGTACCTCTCGCATGACCGCTCGCCGATCAACTACGCGCAGCAGACCGACCGCCTGCTCGACGGGCTGTTCGACCAGCAGTCGGGCGAGCTCGACAAGAAGAAGCGCTACGCGATCCTGCGCGAGTTCGAGAAGCAGGCCCTGGAGCAGGCCTACACCGTGCCGACCATCTGGTGGCACCGCATCATCGTGCACCAGAAGGCCATGAAGGGCTGGCACATCACGCCGAGCCACTACGTGGGGCAGGACCTAGCGGACGTCTGGCTCGACCAGTAAGGCAGAAATCAGGAACCGGGATTTCGGGATCCGGGGGAAACCCTGGCCCGGGATTCCGGCTTCCGGTCGCATCCCGAATCCTGAATTCCGGGTCCTGAAGTGCTGCGTTTTGTCGCCCACCGCATCCTGCTGATGATTCCGACGCTGCTCGGGGTCGCGGTGCTGGTGTTTTTCATGCTGCGGCTCATGCCCGGTGATCCGGTCGCGACCATGCTGCTGGGGGACGCGGGCGGGGCGAACATCTCAAAGGAGATATTGGACGCCGAGCGCGCGCGGCTCGGGCTCGACCGTCCGCTTTACGTGCAATTTTTCAAGTGGATGGGCGGCATCCTCCAGGGCGATTTCGGCGTCTCGATGTGGACCGGCCAGCCCGTCGCCTACGAGATCGCGATCCGGCTCGAGCTCTCGCTCCAGGTCGCGATCATGGCGACCATCCTCGCGGTGCTGCTCGCGCTGCCCCTGGGCACGCTTTCGGCGATCTTCAAGGACAGCTGGATCGACCAGTCGATACGCGTGTTCTCGATCGCCGGCCTCGCGGTGCCCTCGTTCTGGCTCGGGATGATCGTGATCCTGTTGCTGCTCTCCTACTTTTCGTGGATCCCGCCGCTCACGTTTACCTCGCTCGCCGACGATCCGTGGGAAAACCTGTCGCAGCTCATCTGGCCGGCGATGGCCGTGGGCTACCGCTATTCCGCGGTCTCGACCCGCATGATGCGCTCATCGATCCTGGAGGTGCTGCAGGAGGACTACATCCGCACCGCGCGCGCGAAGGGCGTGATGGAGCGGCTGGTGGTGGCGCGTCACGCCATGAGGAACGCGCTGCTGCCGGTAGTCACGGTCATCGGGCTCGAATTCGCTTTCCTCATCGGCGGGCTGGTGGTGACCGAACAGGTGTTCAACCTGAACGGGATCGGCAGGCTTTTCGTGCAGGCGGTGGCGCGCAGCGATTTCACCATGATCCAGTCCCTGGTGCTGCTGGTCTCGGTGTTCTTCGTGCTGATCAACTTCGTGATCGACCTGCTCTATGCGTTCCTCGACCCCAGGATTCGCTACCGCTAGGAGACGACGCGAAGAAGCGACGGACTGACGATATGAATACGGCGGCGATAACGATTACGTACAAGGTACCCGCGAGGCGGCACCCGGTGCTGCTGTTCATGACGCAGCAGCCGCTCGGGGCGGCGGGGCTCGTCGTCATCGTCCTGATGGGAGTGTGCGCCGCGTTCGCGCAATGGGTCTCGCCGTACGATCCTCTGACGGTGGATTACGGCGGAATGCTGGCGCCCCCGGCGGCCGGGCACTGGCTCGGCACAGACTCCTTCGGGCGCGACGTGCTCTCCCGCATCATCTACGGCGCGCGCACCGCGCTCGCGATCGGCTTCATCGCCTCGTTCCTGGGGTGCACCGCCGGCGCCGTGATCGGCGTGGCCTCGGCGTACTTCGGGGGCAAGATCGATCTCTTCATCCAGGGCGTGATGGATGTGCTCCTCTCATTCCCGATCATCGTGCTGGCGATCACCGTGGTGGCGGTGCTCGGCAATTTCGTCGTGCTTGGCATCGACGTGAACCTCATCATCGCGATCAGCGTCCCCATGCTGCCGCGGGTGGAGCGCGTGGTGCGCGCCTCGGCGCTCGCGATCCGCGAGCTGCCCTACATCGACGCCGCGCGCGCGGCGGGCTACTCGCACACGCGCATTATTTTCCGCCACATCGTGCCCAACGTAACGGCGCCCTACCTCATCCTGCTGACCGCGTTCGTGGCGCAGGCGATACTCGCGGAGGCCTCGCTCTCGTTCCTGGGGCTGGGCGTGACCGAACCCACGCCCTCGTGGGGACTGATGCTCTCCGGCGCCGCCGCCGACTTCTACCAGCAGGCGCCGTGGATGATCGTGTATCCGGGGATAGCGATCAGCCTGGGGGTGTTCGCCTTCAATCTGTTCGGGGATTCGCTGAGGGACTGGCTCGATCCCAAGATCAAGCTTTGAGCGAGACGAATCCGCGCCGGCGCGCCCGGTTACTCCGTGAGAAGCGGCGCTTAGATGACTTTCTTCTTTCGCAGCGCGTCGATCTCGGTTTCGCCGTAACCCAGCTCCGCGAGAACTTCGGCGGTGTGCTCGCCCAGCTCGGGCGGAGCAGTCGCGATTCGCGCCGGCGTGCGCGAGAGCTTCACCGCCTGGTTGACGATGCGAATCTCGCCGAGCTTCGCGCTCTTCACGCTCGCCGCGGCGCCTATGTGGCGCACCTGCGGGTCGTCGAACACCTTGTCGATGGAGTAGATCGGCCCGCAGGGAACTTCGGCGGCTGTCAGGACCCCAATCCACTCGCCGGTCGTGCGGGAAGCGAGCGCCTTGTTTATTTCGGCGTTCAGCGCCACGCGGTTTTTTGAACGGTTCTGCTCGCCTTTGAAATCGGGATTCTCCAGCATGTCGCTGCGCCCGATGCCCTCGCATACGCGGCGCCACATCGCTTCCCCCGTCGCCGCGATATTCATGTAGCCGTCCTTGGTCTTGTACGCGGAAGTCGGCATGCTGGTGGGGTGGTCGTTGCCCGCTTGCCCGGGAGGCACGCCCGTCATCAGATAGCGCGCCGCCTGGAAGTCGAGCAGCGCGATCTGCGACATCAGCAGGTTCGACTGCACCCACTGACCGCGGCCGGACTGCTCGCGCTCGAGGAGCGCCGTCATGATTCCGAGCGCGGCGAAGAGGCCCGCCGAGATATCCGCGATCGCGGTCCCCGCGCGCACCGGGCCCTGGCCGGGGAGCCCGGTGATCGACATGAAACCGCCCATCCCTTGCGCGATCTGGTCGAATCCCGGCCGGTCGCGGTACGGGCCGTCCTGCCCGAAACCGGAAATGCTCGCGAGGATGACGCGCGGGTTGACCTTGGCGAGCGACTCGTAATCGATGCCCAGGCGAAACTTCACGTCCGGGCGGTAGTTCTCGACCACCACATCCGCGGTCTTTACGAGCCTCATGAAGATCGCGACACCCTCCTTGTCCTTGAGGTTGAGCGTGATCGAGCGCTTGTTGCGATGCAGGTTCTGGAAATCCGGGCCGTCCCTCGGGCCGCCCATGGTGTCGCGCTCGACCGCGGGCGGCGTCTCGATCTTGATCACGTCGGCACCGAAATCGGCGAGCTGCCTCACGCAAGTCGGCCCCGCCCGAACACGCGAAAGGTCGAGCACGCGAAAGCGCGCAAGTGCGGTCGAGGCCGGAATGTGGGGCATGCGGAAGGCAGGATTGAAGACGGTTTTCACCGCTATGATAACCTGTCGAGCCGGAGGGGAAATGTCGGTTCGTGAACACGATCTGCGCGAAATCCGCGACGCGGTGGCGAAGCTGTGCGCGACATTTCCGATGGAGTACTGGCGCGAGACCGATCGCGAGCGGCGCTACCCGACCGAGTTCGTGCGCGCGCTCACCGAAGCCGGCTGGCTCTCCTGCCTCATCCCCGAAGAATACGGCGGCGCGGGCCTTCCGCTTGCCGCGGCCGCCGCAGTGCTGGAGGAGATCCAGAAGAGCGGCGCCAATGGCGCGGCCTGCCACGCGCAGATGTACACCATGGGAACGCTACTGCGCCATTGCAGCGAAGCGCAGAAGAGGAAATACCTCCCGAAAATCGCAAAGGGCGAGCTGCGCCTTCAGGCCTTCGGCGTCACCGAGCCTTCGGCCGGCACCGACACGTCGTCGATCCGCACCACCGCCGTCAGGAAGGGCGACCGCTACGTCGTCAACGGCCAGAAGGTCTGGACTTCGCGCGCCGAGCACTCCGACATCATGCTGCTCCTCGCGCGCACCACGCCGCGCGAAGAGGTGCAGAAGAAGACCGACGGCATGTCGGTATTCATCGTGGACATGAAAGCGGCGCTCGGGAAAGGCCTCACGATCCGCCCGATCCGCACTATGATCAATCACGCCACCACCGAGGTGTTCCTCGACAACCTCGAGATTCCGGCGGAGAACCTCGTCGGCGAGGAAGGCAAGGGCTTCCGCTACATTCTCGACGGCATGAACGCCGAGCGCATCCTGATCGGCGCGGAATGCATCGGCGACGCGCGCTGGTTCATCGCCAAGGCCACGGCGTACGCGACCGAGCGCAAGGTGTTCGGCCGCCAGATCGGCCAGAACCAGGGCGTGCAGTTCCCGATTGCGCGCGCCTACATGGCGGCCGAGGCCGCGGCGCTCCTGGTCGAGCGCGCCGCCGCGCTCTACGACGCGGGGAAGCCCTGCGGGCCGGAGTCGAACATGGCGAAGCAGCTCGCCGCCGAAGCTTCGTGGCAGGCGGGCGACATGTGCCTGCAGACCCACGGCGGCTACGGCTTCGCGGAGGAATACGACGTCGAGCGCAAGTTCCGCGAGACGCGCCTCTACCAGATCGCACCGATCTCGACCAACCTCGTGCTAGCCTACCTCGCCGAGCACGTACTGCACCTGCCGCGTTCCTACTAACGCCCGGCGCGACGCTCCCGAAAAAAAGCCCACGCGAGCGGGGCTTTCTATTTCCCTTCGCCTTCCAGCAGCAGCCGGATCAGCGAAACGAGCTCTTTCTCTTTCTTGGCGAAGTAATGGTCGGTGCCGAAGACCATCGCCTGGCTCGAGCCCCGCGTGCGCTTGAGTACCGCGGCCCGCTTCTGCGCTCCCTGCAGCACCACGTCGAAATCCTTCTCCGCGTACACGTCGAACACCGGAAAACTCATGCGCTTGAGCCCCGTGAACTCGCCGCTCGATATCGAGAGCGAGACCCAGCCCGAGAGCGGAACCCGCGGGTGCGCGACGATGTAATGATTCGCCATGCGCGAGCCCAGACTGTGCGAAACCACGATGAGCTTGCGGTGGTCCTTGCGCCACAAGAACGACACCGCCGCCGCGAACCGGGCATCGGCTTCCCAAAAGAGGACCGGGTAGCGCGCGACGGGCGCATCCGCGGCGAGGATCGGCATCTGGATCGAGAGCGTGGTGTAGCCGGCGTCGGCGAGCCGCGTGCGCAGCGCGCCGATCAGGCCGTAGTCGGGATGCACGCCCAGGCCGTGCGCGAGGATGATCGCGGCCTTTGCGTTCCTCACCTCGGTGTGGATGCCGAGGAATTTCTCAGTGCGCGGCGCCTCGAGCCATACCGCTTCGCCGACGACGAGCGCCGGCACGATCTCTTCCGCCCAGCGCTTCTCCCTCGCGTAGTTGGACGGCTGGTGCTGCGCAAGCGCGATGAGCGGCACGCACAAGGCGGCAACGCAGGTCATCCGCCATCGAAAAAATCGCATTCCGATCCCCGTGAGTTGTGGCGCCATTTTAGCGTTGCGAACGGCCGCCGAGAACCTTTCGGATAAAATACGCCGAATGGCAGGACCGCTTTCGCACATCCGCGTTCTCGATCTCTCCCGCGTGCTCGCGGGTCCCTGGGCCGGTCAGATCCTCGCCGATCTGGGCGCCGAGGTCTTCAAGGTCGAACGCCCGAAGACCGGGGACGATTCGCGCGCATTCGGCCCGCCGTGGCTCAAGGGCTCAAACGGCAAGGACACGACCGAATCGGCCTACTTCGCGTGCGCCAACCGCGGCAAGAAATCGATCACCGTCAATCTCTCCAGGCCCGAGGGCCAGAAGATCGTGCGCGAGCTCGCTCTAAAATGCGACGTGCTCCTGGAGAACTACAAGTTCGGCGATCTCGACCGCTATGGGCTCGGCTACGGCGATCTGTCGAAGATCAACCCGAAGCTCATCTACTGCTCGGTCACCGGCTTCGGACAGACCGGGCCGTGGCGCGAACGGCCCGGCTACGACTTCATGATCCAGGGCATGAGCGGCCTGATGAGCGTCACCGGCGAGCGCGACGAGCTCCCCGGCGGCGGGCCGCAGAAGGCGGGAATCCCGATCTCCGACATCATCACCGGCATGTACGCCACAGTGGCGGTGTGCGCCGCGCTCGCGAGCCGCGCGGAAACCGGAGCCGGCCAGCACCTCGACCTCGCGCTGCTCGATTCGTCGGTGGCGATACTCGCCAACCAGGGCGCGAATTTCCTGGCGACGGGCAATGTCCCCAAAGGGATCGGCAATGCGCACCCCAACATCGTGCCTTACCAGCCCTTCAGGACGGCCGACGGCGACGTGATCGTCGCCTGCGGCAATGACGGCCAGTTCCGCAAGTTCTGCGAGGTCGCGGGCTGCGCGCAGCTCGTCGACGATCCGCGCTTTGCCAGCAACGGCAAGCGGGTGGAGAACCGCGCCGAGCTGACCCAAACGATTGCCGGGATCATGGCCAAGCGCCCGACGCGCGAATGGGTCGAAGCGCTCGAGGCGGCCGGCGTGCCGAACGGCCCGATCAACACGCTCGATCGGGTGTTCCAGGAGCCTCAGGCGATCGCGCGCGCCTTGAGGATCGAGCTGCCGCATCCGACCGCGGGCAAGGTTTCACTGGTCCGCAGCCCGATGCGGTTCTCGGAGACACCGGTCGAGCACGCGCTTCCCCCGCCCGTGCTCGGCCAGCACACCGACGAAATCCTGCGCGGCGTGCTCGAGCTGAGCGACGCGGAAATCGTCAGGCTGCGCGCCGATGGCGTAGTCTGAGTATCCCCTCCTGTACTTAAGGAGGGGAAGAATGATTGGAGGAGTCATGGCCGCCAACAACCGTTCTGCAATCACCACCGTCGCCGTCATGGTCGCGGGCTCGCTTGCCTGGGTGATTGGGATCGATCTCGCGGAAATGGGGGGTAAGCCCGGTTTCTTCGGTCCGGGCCCGCTGATCGCCGACGCCAACCTGATTCTGGAAGTCTTCCTCGTCGCGGGGCTCAGCTACGGGTTTCTCCTCGCGCGGCGCGGCAACATCGACGCGCACCAGGTGAACCAGACAACCTGGGTGATTCTCAACATCGGCTTGATCGCGCTCGTCATGGCGGGCTCCATGCAGGACGTGAAGATTTCCAAGGCGGGCGATTTCGCCGATTGGCGCGTCGGCATCACCTGGCTGCACGCGGGGGTGGGAACGCTCACCGCGCTCGCGGGCTTGTGGATCGTGCTGCAGATGAACGACGTGCTGCCGCGCGGCCTCCACGTATCGTGGTGGAAGAACCTGATGCGCGCGGCGCTCGCCGGTTACTGGGTCACCGTGCTGCTCGGTTTCTCCACGTATTACCTCTGGTACATCGCCTGAGACCCGCTTTTTCCCCTCCTCATCTTGAGGAGGGGTGGCGCGAAGCGCCGGGGTGGTCTGTCACGCCCTCGCCGCCAGCCAATCGCGAACGCCCGCCTTTTCCTCCGCGCTCATGTGCAGCCCGCACTTGGTGCGCCGCCACAGCACGTCTTCGGCTTCGCGCGCCCACTCGTTCTTGACGAGATACTCGAGCTCGCACTCATAGAGACCGCCTCCGAAATTGCGGCCGAGCCCGTGCTCCTCATGCGCTTCCCCGATGATGTCCTCGGCGAGCGCGCCGTGCCGGCGCAGCAGCCGCGCGAGCCAGACTTTCGGCAGCCGCGGAAAGCGCCGGCGGTAATCGAGGAGCAGCCCGCGAAAGCTCCGCCCATCCAGGTTCCCGCCGGGGAGCGGCTCCCTGTGAGTCCAGGCGGCGTTGCTTGGGGACCGCCCGTAGAGCTTTTCCATGGCGTGCTCGGCAAGCCTGCGGTAAGTGGTGATCTTGCCGCCAAACACGGAAAGGACGGGAGCGCCGCCCGTTGCCGATGCTGCATCGAGCAGCAAATGGTAGTCGCGCGTCACGGCGGAAGGGTTTTCGCTGCCGTCGTCGTACAGCGGGCGCACGCCCGAGTAGCTCCACACCACCATGCCGGGATTGATGGGCATCGCGGTATAGCGGCTCGCCGCCTCGCAAAGGTACGCGATCTCCTCGCGCGAGATCCGGGTCCGGTACTCGTCGCGGGGAATCGGAACGTCGGTCGTGCCGACGAGCGTGAATTGCCGCTCGTAGGGAATGAGGAAGATCACGCGGCGGTCCGGGTTCTGCAGGATAAAGGCGTGGTGCTCCTCGTGGATGCGCGGCACCACGATGTGGCTGCCCCTCACCAGGCGCACCGACGCGGAAAGCTTCAGCTTCAGCGCCTCGTCGAGCACCTGTCTCACCCACGGCCCGGCGGCGTTCACCATCGCGCTCGCGCGCACCTCGCGCCTGCCTCCCGGCTCCCCGTCCAGGGTCGCGATCCACACGTCGCCCGCGCGCTGCGCGGACACGAGCCGGGTGCGCGTGAGGATCGTCGCGCCGTGAGCGGCGGCCGAGCGCGCGTTGAGCACGACCAGGCGCGCGTCGTCGACCCAGCAGTCGTAGTAGAGAAACCCGCGAGCGAACTCCTGTTTTAGGCCCGCGCCGTAGCCGTCGGGCGTGAGCCGCACGCTCTTCGATCTCGGCAGCGAACTGGTATTCCCGAAATTGAGAATGCCGGGCCCGAGATGGTCGTAGAGAAAAAGTCCCGCGCGAATCATCCAAGCGGGCCTCAGGTGCGATTCGTGCGGCAACACGAACTCCAGCGGCCAGACGATGTGGGGGGCGATCCGGAGCAGCGTCTCTCGCTCGGCGAGCGACTCGGCCACGAGGCGGAACTCGAAGTACTCCAGATACCGCAGGCCCCCGTGGATGAGCTTGGTCGAGCCCGACGAGGTGCCGGACGCGAGGTCGTTCTGCTCGACCAGCAGCACCTTGAGACCCCGACCGGCGGCGTCGCGGGCGATGCCCGCACCGTTGATGCCGCCGCCGACAATCAGCAAGTCGTAGCGCTCGCTGGATTCCACGAGGGAATGCCGCTCCGAGGGTGAAGGACTCGCCGGATTATAAAGTATGCGCCGCCGGCCAAGCGGCGATTCGGCGCGGCACCGTCATCCCCGCGAAACGCGGGAATCCAGAGATTTCAACGACGCTGGTTCCCCGCCCCCGATCGCGGTCGAGGGCAGGCTTGCGCGGGGATGACCTCTTCTTAGGCCGAGCGAAAGCTCGCGGTCACCGCAACGCCGTCGCCCGACGCAAGGTTCTTCGCGCTGATCGCGCCACCGTGGAATTCGGCGATCAGGCGCGCCACGTAGAACCCGAGCCCCAGGTGCGGTTCACTGCTTCTTCCTTCGCGGTCGCGCTCGCGCTCGCGTCGCACCGAAACCATCGATTGAAACAGTTTGTCCCGCATCGCCTCGGGCAGCAGCGGCCCCCGGTTTTCCACGCAAAGCTCGGCGCAGCCGCCCGCAAGCGCAAGCGAAATCCGAACGGGCTCTCCCCGCTTATCGGATTCGGCGGAGAAATCGACCGCGTTGGCGACGAGCTTGTCCATGAGCTGCGCTGCAAGGTCGGGCGAGCCCTGCGTAAACATCTTCTCCGGCCGCAGCTCGAGCACGAAGAGCTGCGCCGGATACGCGAGGCGATAGCCTTCGACGCAGCCCGAAGCGACTTCGGCGAGGTCGAAGCGCTCGCGCTCGACGGAATCCAGTCCCTGCTCCAGGCGCGTCGCCTCGCTCATGCGCGTGAGGATAGTGCCCAGGCGCCGCAAGCCCTCATCGGCGCGGTCGATATAGACGCGGCCGTCGGCGGGCGCGAGCTTCAGGTTCTCGAGGGATGAACGCACCACGGCGATGGGCGTGCGCAGCTCGTGCGAGAGACGGCTCGCCATGCTTTCCAGATAGGCGTGGTGCTGCGAGAGCTTGCCGAGCATCGCCGAGAAGCTGCGCGACAGGTCGCCGATCTCGTCGCCCGCGTTCTGCGCCGTCACCAGATGCGCGAGGCGCCCGCGCGCGTCGATCGCCGTCTCGGCCTCGTCGCGAAGCCGGCGGATTCGCGTGGAAATCCGCGTCGCAAAGCCGAGGAGCACAGCCGCGGCGACCGCGAAAACCGCGAGCGTCACCAGGAGCAGGCGCTCGAGCGCCTGACTGCGCACCGAGAGGATCGGGTTGGTCGTTTCCTCGACGACGACGGCGCCGGCGACCTCGTCGCCGATCCAGATGGGGTGCGCCGCCGAGATCACCACGGCCTTGCCGTCGGGCGTGTTGCGCAGCCGAAACCCCGGCGTTCCCTGCAGCGCGCCCGAGATCTCGCGGCCGGTTGCAAGCGCGTCGTCCGCGATGGCCTCGTCGAAATCCTCGCTGGGGCGCGGAATCAGCCGGCCGAGCAGGCGCTGCGCGAGGCTTTCCTCCGCTTCATCCTTCTCCCGCCGGAGGCTGCCGGCAAGCGCGAGCACGCGCAGATCGCGCGTCACTACCCAGATGCGCGAGGTCGTGCGCTCCACGCCCCGAAGGATCTCGCCGACCTCTTCGGTCTCGCGCCGCCCCGCCGATTCCTCACGGTCGATGATCAGTGCGGACTCGCTGCCCTCGTCGAATTGCGGCTCGCCCCGCTCGGCGGCAAGGCGCCGCAGTTCTTCCTCGGCCTCGCGCCGCATGTCGGTGTCGCGCGGCGGGGGCGCGCGCAGCAGGGCGGGGCGCTCGTGAAGCGCGGTCGCGACGGCGCGCGCCGCGCCAAGCAGCGCCTGCTCCTGGCCTTCCAGGAGAAAGCGCTCCATTTCGCGCACGTACTCGTAGCCCGCCCACGGCAGCACGAGCAGAACGAGCGCCACCAAGGCAAGCTTGCTGCGCAGACCGAGCCGCGGGAGCAGGCTACGGAGCGTCATTTCAAGACACTCCCCTCCTCATTTTGAGGAGGGGTGCCGCCGCAGGCGGCGGGGTGGTGGGTTTCGTGCAGAACCACCCCGGCGCTTCGCGCCACCCCTCCTTAGAAAGGAGGGGATAGACCCGACCTTTCCCCTCCTCATCTTGAGGAGGGGTGCCGCCGCAGGCGGCGGGGTGGTACCCGGCGCATCGAACCACCCCGGCGCTTCGCGCCACCCGCCCCGGCCAGCCGCGTTGCATCGCGGCTGGCGTTCGCAGGCGGCAAATGTGCGCAGGCACATTTGCCGAATTCCCTGCTCACCCTTATCCAAGGAGGGGATAAACCTGACTACGCTTTCCACCGGTATCCCATCCCGTACACCGTGTCGATCTGGTCGAAGGCCGGATCGACCGCGGCGAATTTCCTTCGGATGCGCTTGATGTGCGAGGTGATCGTGCCTTCGTCCACCACCAGATTCGCCTCGCGCATCAGGCTTGCACGGTCCTTCACGTGGCCGGGAAATTTCGCGAGCGTGTGCACCATCCAGAATTCGGTGAGGGTCAGATCGACCGCGTTTGCCTTCCACCCCGCGGTGAAGCGCTTTGCATCGAGCTTGAGGGGCCCGCGCTCGAGGACTTCCTCGGCTGCTTTGGGCTCGCGCAATGCATCGATCCTGCGAAACAGCGCCGAGATGCGCGCGAGCAGGTGCGGCAGGCTCACCTCCTTGGTGAGATAGTCGTCCGCTCCCAGGCGCAGGCCGGCGACGGCGTCGAAGTCCGAATCGCGCGCGGTGAGAAAAAGAATGGGCAAGCCGGGCGCCATCGCGCGCAGCTCCCGGCACAGCGCAAAACCGCCGTCGGGCTCGTCTGCGAGGCCGATGTCGATCACGGCGAGATCCGGGAGCCGCGTTCTGAACGCGCTCATCGCCTCGCCGCGCGCGGCATGCGCGCTCACCTCGTAGCCGTGCTTTTTCAGCGCATCCGCGTAGTTGGAGCGGATGGCGGGATCGTCTTCGACGATGGCGATGCGGCGCGGCATGGGTGGCGGGCAAGTCGAGCAGAAACTTCCCCTCCTCTCTTGAGGAGGGGTGCCGCCGCAGGCGGCGGGGTGGTGCGGCCCACAAGACCACCCCGGCGCTTCGCGCCACCCCTCCTTGAAAAGGAGGGGTGAAAACTGCGCCGAATATAGCGCATTCCCTTATCGCCCGGACTTAAAGCCGGCGCGTTGCCATGTTCCTGCCACAATTCTTCGGCAGCTTTCCATTCTCCTCGCCCGGCGAAGCCCTTTTCGGGCGCTTCAATACCGGCTACGGCCCGCAGCGGGTCGTGCAACAGGAAAAAGGGGATTCAGGATGGAAGCTTCAAGCGGCAGGTTCAGGGTGCGTCCGATCGTCGTCGATTTTCTCGGAACGCTGTTCATTACGTTTTGCATCGGCGTAACCACCGCCGTCGTTCTCGGCGCTTGCGTGGTCCTCATGGCGGGCGAGGCGCGCGGCGCGGCGCGGGTTGGCGAACTCGCGCCGATGAAAGCCTCGGAGGCAAGGCAAGGCGCTTTGCTTTTCAAATCGGATTCAACGGGCGTCGAAGCTGTGATGATCGACGCGATGCGCGAGGGCGCGCCTTCCGAAGAGACGCGGGAGAAAGTCGTCGAGCTTGCGCTCACGCATCACCTGGTCACCAAGTACACGAGCCTGGTCGCGATCGACCGCACGCCCGCCCGGCCCGCGGACGCGGATCTCAAGATCGCGGCGCTGCCGACGAATCTTCCGGAAGGCTGGAACCACGACGCGCTGTTCGGCCCGCGCGAGGCCGACTCGGCGCTCGTCGGGCGGCTTCCGCAAGGGGCAACCGACAGCCGCTTCAACCTGCTCTCCGGGGCGCTCGCGCTCCTGTTCGCGACCTTGCTCTTCCGGCTGGCGCAGGCGCGCCGGCGCGCCCGCCTGCGGCTGCTGCGACTGTCGGAAGCGCTGAAAGCCGCAAGACCCTGACCGCCCCCCGACGTTCCTGTTGCGTTCCGCGATACCCATGTCCTTTGCTGCAAAGCGGCAAGTCGCCATAACTACTGTAATTTATGAGCCGTTTGGGCGGGGCACGCTTCTTGCAACGCTTCCTCCATGGTCATGAAAGCCCTATACCGCAGGGTATCGGACCGGATCCCGCTCGGCGTGGAGTGCGCGCTGCCGTGGGTCCGCACTCCGCCGTCGCTCGGGCGGCCGAGGAGGATGGGCGTCCCGTTGACGCTCGCCCTCGTCCTCGCGGCGCTGCTCTTTCTCCTCGGCGCATGGCAGGTGGGCCGAGGTCTCTACATCCACGCCAAGGCCCAAGCCGCGCAAGTCCTGGTGCGCGGCGCTTGGGAGCGCACCCTCGCGGGCGAGCGCCAGGTGAAGCCCTGGCCGTGGGCCGATACCTGGCCCGTCGCGCGCCTCGCCGTGCCCGACAAGAACATCGACCTCTACGTCCTCGCGGGCGCAAGCGGCCGCACCATCGCCTTCGGTCCCGGCCACATGTTCGGCACCGCGCTGCCGGGCGAAAAAGGCAACAGCGTGATCGGCGGCCACCGCGACACGCACTTGAGTTTTCTTCGCGACGCGAAACGCGGCACCGAGCTCAAGGTGCAGCGCCCGGACGGCGTCTGGCGCCGCTACCGCGTGAAGGCGACGGAAGTGGTAGACGAAAAGGAAATGTGGGTGACGAGGCAGAACGGCGCAACGCGCATGACGCTCATCACCTGCTACCCGTTCGACGCGGTCCGCGCCGGCGGGCCGCTGCGCTACGTCGTCTTCGCCGACGCGATCGACAGGAAGGGATAGCACAGAAAACCGCGGCGCCGGGCCACGCAGGGTTCGAGGACTTCTCCTCCCTCTTGCCTTGGGGCCCGGCCGCTTCGGCGAAAGGCACCACCCCGCCGCCTGCGGCGGCACCCCTCCTTGAAAAGGAGGGGATGAGATTTTTCCCCTCCTCATCTTGAGGAGGGGTGGCGCGAAGCGCCGGGGTGGTCCGCTTTTTCCCCTCCTCATCTTGTGGCGCGAAGCGCCGGGGTGGTCTCACTCCGCCCTGATCCCCGCCTCCCGAATCACCTTCCCCCACTGATCGTACTCGCGCTTCAGAAACGCCGCGGTGTCCTCGGGCGCGCCCGAAAGCGGCTCGCCGCCCAGCCCCGCGAGGCGCTCGCGGATATCGGCCGAGTTCATCGCCTTCACCGACTCGACGTTAAGCCGTTCGACGATCGCGCGCGGCGTCGCCGCGGGCGCGAGCAGCACGTACCAGTTCACCGCGGCGAGCGGCGTTCCGGCCTCCGCCGAGGTCGGCACCTCGGGCATCGCCGAGGAGCGTTTCGTATCGAGCACGGCGAGCGAACGCAGCCTGCCGTCCTTCACGTAGGCCGCGGCGCTGGAGGCGGCGACGATGACGACATTGACTTCGCCGGCGAGCAGCCCCGTGAGCGCCGTGGTCGCGCTCTTGTAAGGCACGTGCAGGAGATCGATCCTCGCCATCGACTTCAGGAGCTCGGCAGCGAGATGGTTCGCCGAGCCCACGCCGCCCGAGCCGTACGTGAGCTTGCCTGGCGCCGCGCGCGCAAGCTCGATCAACCCGGCGAGGTTCTTCGCCTCGACCTTCGGGTGCACCACCAGCACGTTGGGAATCGCGGTGAGCAGCGCGATCGCGGCGAAATCGCGCAGCGGATCGAATCCCGCTTTCGGGTTGAGGTGCGGATTGATGACGAGCGGCGGCGCAGCCATGAGGAGCGTGTAGCCGTCCGGCGCGGCCTCCGCCGCCGCGCGGTGCGCGATGTTGCCGCCCGCGCCCAGGCGCTGCTCGGGGAGCACCTGCTGGCCGAGCGCCGGAGCGAGCTTGAGCGCGAGCAGGCGCGCCACGGCATCGGTGCCGCCCGCGAAAGGAAGAAGGACACGGATCGGCCTGGTCGGATAAGATTGCGCCGGCGCGACGTGCAGCGCGAGCGCAAGCGCGGCGAGAACCGCGGTACGGAGCAAAGACGTCATCCCGGGAAAGTCGAGGGATCTCCATGTTATCACCGCGCCGTTCAGAATCCCGGAGCTTGCGTTTCTACGATCGATTGAGAGTCTGACCCCGCTCGAATGGACATTCCAAGCAATTTCCAGCAGCGCCTTCGCGCGCTCCCGCCCGCGGTGCTCAAGAGCCTGCGGCGCGGCATCGAAAAAGAGAGCCTGCGCGTTCTGGACGACGGCGCGCTCGCCCTCACCGCGCACCCGCGCACGCTCGGCTCGGCGCTCAAGCACCCGCATATCACCACCGACTTCAGCGAGGCCCTGATCGAGCTGATCACGGGCGTGCATACCGGCGCCGAGGATTGCCTGGAGGAAATGAAGCTCATCCACCAGTTCGTCTATCGCCACATCGGCGAGGAGCTGCTGTGGGGCGCGAGCATGCCCTGCAGCCTGCCCGACGAAAACGCCATCCCGATCGCGCGTTACGGGACATCGAACGTCGGCCGGGCGAAGACCGTGTACCGAATCGGGCTCTCGCACCGCTACGGCAAGCGCATGCAGATGATCGCGGGCCTGCACTACAACTTTTCGCTGCCCGATGCCGCCTGGCCGATGCTTCTCGGCAAGAGCGATCCGAACGAGGCGTACTTTGCGCTGATCCGCAATTTCCGCAGGCACGCGTGGCTGCTGCTCTATCTTTTCGGCGCCTCGCCGGCGGTGTGCGCAAGCTTCGTCGAGGGCCGCAAGCACGGGCTCAAGCAGCTGGCACCGGGCACGCTCTACCTGCCGCACGCAACTTCGCTGCGCATGGGGCGCCTGGGTTACTTGAGCGAGGCGCAGGACTCGCTCGCGGTGAGCTACAACGACCTCGCGAGCTACACCGCCTCGCTCGACGACGCGCTCACCAAGTCCTACCCGCCCTACGAAGCGATCGGCATCCGCGAAGGCCGCGTCGCGGGCGACGGCGTGGACAGCTACAGGCAGCTCGCCTCGAGCCTCCTGCAGATCGAAAACGAGTTCTACAGCACCATCCGCCCGAAGCGCGTCATCCGCCCGGGCGAGCGGCCGCTGCACGCCCTGCGCGAGCGCGGCGTCGAGTACGTCGAAGTGCGCGCCATGGACCTCGATCCCTTCTCGCCCATCGGCAT
>Ga0137451_1000023_pt1 | contig 52016 bp, 52 predicted proteins | sample EasRivERMGT500_2_FD_102336 | JGI IMG/M metagenome (GOLD analysis project Ga0137451, IMG submission 102336) | Soil microbial communities from meander-bound floodplain in the East River, Colorado, USA - East River MetaG ERMGT500_2 | ecosystem: Environmental > Terrestrial > Soil > Floodplain ... | reverse complement strand
GGCATGATTCCCCTGCCATTGGCCAATGAACCGTTGTTTAACGTGGCGGACGTGCGCGTGGCGCCGTCGATTTGATCTGCATTTTTCATGTTTTGCCGATGTTGTGGCTTTGCCGACTTGGGAGCGGTCAACGCACGCGATCGCGCACGCTGGTACGGTTTGAAGACTGCCGCACGCTGCTAACGGACTGCGCGCAGCGAATCACAACGGGGCAAATTTGCCCCGATTCTCCGCACGCGGCCAATGGCTCAAAGCCGTTGCTTCCACGTGAAACATGGATTCACTCCGTGCGGCAGGACTGCCCTTCCCGTGTCTTGTCGTGTCGCAACTCGTTTTGTAGGAACGAGCAAAACCAACTGCCGCTGACCATAAGCAACCCCAAAAGAGAACGCAAACTTTATTTTTCAACCCATGCACCAATACCACGCAAACAACCAATGTTTATCGCGTCGAACTCACCCTAAAAAATTTCTCAACGACTGCCCGAGACCGGAGATGAATGAAACAATCCTCCGCGTGGATTGCTCGCAATGCCGCTAGACCGTCACGCCAACAAGCCGGCGGCAAGACCGCTGACAATCGCCGCCCACAAAAGTTGAGTATCATAAGCAAACCACTTAGGATTGCCCGACGGGAGGGTTGATCCAACAAAATGTTGACAGTTTTCCGCTCGTAAAGTAGTGTACTCGACGCGAGCGAACAATTTCCCGCCTCAGTCTCGCGAAAGCAAGGGAATACCACCAACTAAACATAACTGATCTTGTGCGCTATGTCGTTTCGCTCAATGTTTGCGGCCATTCCTTTCAATTTTGAGCGTGAACAGTCATTTTCACCGAACATCATGACGCTTTTCCTCGCGCATAGAAGACCCGGTGGATAGCGGGGACCGGTATGCCAGGTTCGCTCGTGAAGGGGGATGTCCGTCTTACCATTACTTGGCGATTTCAGAATTGGGCTGCTGCCCCCTGGCTGGTTTGAGTTCTTTAGTATTCAGGCTTGCATACTAGCTGTGCTCAGAAATACTCAGCGATGAATATGGGCCTTTTTATGGAGAAACCGTGTAAAAGCTGTGGTGGGAGTGGGCAAACGTTGTCGCAAAAGGCGGTGAGGGCAGAGTTGGAGAGGCGGGCAATGGATCGGGTGGACACGATCGTGGGCAGTTTGGGGGTGTCGCGGTCCCACGCTTACGCGCTGTTGAATGGGGGCCGGGATTTCACGCTGGGGCAGGTAAGGGTGATGTTTCCTGGGATTGGGGGTGAGGCGTGACACCGAGTGAACGAACGAAGAAGTGGGTATTGGAGCATCCTGAGTGGGCAAAGCGATTAAGGAGGGAGAGTGCGGCGAGGATCATTCATAATCCGCGGAGGTTGAGTAAACGTCGCAAGGTGATGAAGAAGTGGTATTGGGACAATCGTGAGAAGATGATGGGTGCGAACCGGGCTTGGAGGGCAAAGAATCCGTGGGTTGGGGTGGCGGATCGTGGTCGGAGTGTGCTTCGATTGGCGATTCGGAGAGGGATTTCACCAACGGCGGAGAAGTTGCTTGGGTGTACGGTGGGAGAGTTCAGGGCGCGCCTTGAAAGGCAGTGGGAAGTGGGGATGACGTGGGAGAATTTTGGAGGGAATGGGTGGACGGTGGGGCATATCAAGGCGGTGGCGCTGTTCAAGGAGATATTGCTGACGGAAGAGGGGAAGCGGGCGTGTTTTCATCATCTAAACCTGCGACCGGAGTGGGCGACGAAGAACAAGCGGCAGCATGTGATGTCAGAACTGACGCCGGCGCAGCAATCATTGGAACCTACAGCCCCACCTTCTGTATCCACCAGCCTAGGAGGGTGACGATGTGTTGGGGGCCGGTTTGGGAGGTATGTTCGACGATGGATTTGGGAATCCAGAGCAGGTCAGCGTCGGTGGGGTGGCGATCGGAGTGGGCGGACGATCGGTTGCTTTGACTGGTTCCTCTCCGGCGTTCTGCTTCCGATCGCCGCCAATTCGTTGTCGCTGATGCGCTGATAACATTTCCAGCACAAAGGAGTTCGTTTGTCGCCGGCCAACGTGGCGCCCCGGGTGTTGACCCGACACACGACACAAGGCTGCGCTGGCCCGCCGTGGTCCAGGAGCGCGGTTGGGCAGGTCTCGGGGGCCGTGTGGGGTGTGGCGGTACAGCGTTCTCCAAACAGGCATGGAGCTTCCAGCAGTTCACTCACTTCTTTTCCTCCGCGCTGAGTTGGGAGAGGGCTTTGTTGCGCTTGTTCGCCCAAGTAAACCAAGCATCACTGCCTATCCAGACTATCGATGCGTCTGGGGACAGATTGTATCGTGGAATGGTTTCGATGACCGCCTTCGCCACTTGTAGCTGTGCGCGGAGGGTGTCGCATTCAGCGGCCATTGCATTAACTTCCTCCACTGCTTGCCAGTTGTGATTGTTTTCGATCTGCGCTTTTCTCAACGCATCCCGCTCTTGCTCGGCGGAAGCACACGCCCGGCGCCAGTTGTCGGCTGCCTCTGCATTGCATCTGCCCTGGTGCTTCTCACTACGCAGCCTTTTGCCAGCAACTCTAATTTGCTCACGCAACATCTGTGGGTCTTCGGCTTTCCATTTCTTCTCGGCGTTGAGTTCGCGCTCAAGCGCGCGGGCGAAGTCGATCCAGCAAAGGTCTTCGTAATAGCCCTTTGAGAAAGTGTCAGTGCGCGGCGTCTCACTCTTCGGCTCATCGGAGTTCCGGCTGTCCCAAATCGGTTCGGTTATTTTGGCTGTGTTTTTATTCATGGCAGTGGCGGGCAGGGTTTGCGCCCGAGCGCGTTGAACAGGTTTCGGTGACAGGAAAAACACCGGCCATCGAATACCCGAGCGGTTATCCGATGGCACTTGGAGCAGAAACTCCACTCGTCCCTGATCTGAAACAAGTCGTAGGCGTGCCGGAGCTTCCCGGGCGTCCAGGGCATCCCGAAAACGGGGTCTCGTGCTTCCATTGTCATGGTATCCGTTCCCATTCACCCTTGCACCAGTCCAGGTGAAAGACGGCTCGCACTGAAAAAATGTTGCTTTCCACGCTTTGCAGGACTACCCGTTCGCCGCGCCAGTTGTATTCAAGAGTTTCGATGCGGGTGATGTTTGTTTCCCGAATCATCAGAAATGGAATCAGGTTCATGTTCACCCGATTGTAAATGTAAAGCGTATTGGTGGGATGGTCGCGCTCAAAGATGTTGGTTCTGAACTCCACGTGGTTCGTCGCCAGGATGTTGGTCGCAAGCGCTATACCGGTAAGCAGGTTTGTCATAATTCTCGTCTTGTTCGTATCGTGAAGCGATGGAACTGTACCCACCGCGAGCCGTCAACTAAAAAAGATTTTCACTGACCGTCCCACCCCAACGGCTTCGTATACACGCGGAACTTCACCGGGTTGAACCAGTTCGGCATCGCCTTCGGTTGGCAGCACAGCTTCTCCCGTCTTACGATGAACTCCCGGACCAGGTTGCCCATCACCCAACAGAACACTTCCTCGCGATTTGTCACCCACTTTCGGCCAGGCCGATATGGGCTGTCGTCTTTGACGACGATCGGAGCGAACCACTTTCGGAATCTGAAGTAGGTGTGGGCGGCGTGGCAACATTCATGGGTGATGATTCCCGTGCGTGCGCTGTCGTGGTAGAAATGGAGTTGGCCGATCTCACCGCGGAACTGCCAGCGTTTCTTCCTCTTGACGTACCTTTCGCCCCCGCAGGAGATGGCCGCGAAGTTGGCGCCCTTGTCGGGGAGCGCCAGCCACATGTCGTGCTGAGTCTTCCAGATGAAGACGCGGAAGTGAATCCAGCCGCCGTCCGGGTAGAGATAAAAGCGCCGGAGGGGTCGCGGGACTTTTAGCTTTCGCATGATGGATGGGGTGATAAGGTGGCGCTCTTCTTTGTCACTGGTCTTTGCAGCCGTCGTCCGACACCGTGGCATGGCATCATTTTGGGTTTAATAGATGAGAGAGCTTCCGGCTGCAAAGATTTACGGGCGCATTGCGCGGAACTTGTCATGGACGGAGGGGCGCTTCAGGAATTGGGCGTAACGCCGGTTGGTCCACCACCGTTTCCCATTCACATCCAGCTTCACGAATTGATCCGTGACCGTATCCAGAACTTCATGGCGGCCGCCGTTGTAAAGCACGATGTCACCCTTCATTAGCGCGCACGCCTTCGGGTCGCCATCCACGAATACGCCACAGATGCCGCAGAACCCGTCGAGAGTCGATGGGTGGGAGCAGTAACCGCACTTGCCGTGGGCTAGGCAGCCGAAGCCGTCGTGGTCGTCGAGGATGGTGCCGCACTTGGGGCACGTCATGGTTACGTCGCTATTCACTGATTCTTTCATAGACGGAGAAGGCACGGATTCGATTGTTGAAACCACATACGATGCCGACACAGGCGATGAACTTCGCGTTCTTCGGGCACGCCGGCACGATGTAGTGGATGATGCCTATCTTGCGCCCGACAGGAAGCACCTCACACGCAAGGGAAACGATTTTGTTCGGACTCGGATACTTGTCAGCGCCGGGCGCGTATTGTTTGGCATCCTCCGCTGAGTAAGGCGGGTCCGCGATCATCCCGGCCCAATCCTCACTTCCACGAAACGTCTGGTGAGGAATCGATACTGAACAATCCCACAGATGCTCTGGCTTAACGGCCACGTCCAAGTCCAGCCGCTCATCTTGATCGCCGTAACCACCAGCGTAGGGATAGAGGTGGGCGTTCCCACCGCAGATGTGCAGCACGGGTTCGTTAATGCTGGCGCCAACAAGGCGACGGGCGCGTTCTAAAAAACCGCCCAAATATCCGCCGTACCGCTTGGAGCCGTCTTTATACTTACACCGGGCAAGAAACCAGAAATCCGTTATCGGACGATAACTCACGAGTCCTCCCTCATAGGTCGATTTCTCTTCTCAGGCGGAACCCACTTGCATTTCAACGCCTCGAACACTACCTGCTCAGTCGGTGTCGGGACAGGTGTGCCGTCGGCCAGGTGGAGGATGGCGCCCTCGCTGTAACCGCCGTTGGTGATTTTTTTCCAATGGACGAGTGCGTCTTTTGCGAACTGCGCTGAGCCCGTCCGAATGAATAAGTTCAACCCGTACGTCCTTTTATCGCACCAGAAGATGTCCACATTGCAGATGGTTCCCATTAATTGGGTGTAGCGTGCTGGGAACATTCCTTTCTGCACCACCCCGATGCGGCCGGACTTGAGCAGGTTCACCGTGTAATCGAAATGATTCTGGTTGGCGAGGTCTGGACAAGCTACGACCTCAATATCACGAGGTTCTGGCACGCATCGACGTACGCTCCCAACGACCATGCAATGACCGGGGATGCAAAACGGAGTCAGCAAGCCGACTATTTCGTCAGCTTTGTTTTTGGCCACTGAAAGCGTCATAACCAAGTTTGGCGTGTTTCTTCATGTTGCAAAGCGCGTGCGCGGGGCGAACATTATCGTTGGAGTGAGAGCCTCCGCGAGAAATGGGAATTACGTGATCAAAGTGAAGTTGGGAACGCCGACGAATGGATTTCTGGAAGATGTAGCACCACATACCAAATCGTTTTAACAGTGCAGGGTAGTCAACATTCTCAACCCACGCTGCACGCATTCTGACCCTACGCTTCCGGCCGTGTCCTCGCATCCTTATCGGGTTCAGCTTGCGATAACGCCTCTCGATGTCTCGTCGTTTTTCTCGATTATTGCTATACCACTTCTGCCACGCTCTTTTGTGCACGTCTGGATTAGCCTTACGGTATGCGGTGGTGCGCACGATGATTGCAGCGCGATTAGCTAGATAGTGCTTCCTGCTTCGGATGTTGGCTTCCTTTTGGTGGGATTTGGCGTAAGCGCGCCTCACTGCACGATACTGTTTTAGATTTTTTTGATATGTAATTTTGGACTGTTTACGGTAGCAGGCCAAGCAACCCGATGTCCGTCCGTCAGTTGCGCGCCTATCCTTGCTGAACATGTTCAGGGATTTGAGCGTGCGACATATTGTGCATTGCTTGAGAGTCATAACGGGGTGATTACGATGATGGCTCCTTCAAGTCCTTTAGCGACGCGCTCCACGCTTTGAGATCCGGGTATCATCCAGTCCAAGGAATCGTCGAGTGGCAGACACGATGCAGTCGGCAATAGTTTCGGACATTCCCCACGCATCACGTTTTCGAGCGTCGGATACGCGCCACGCAATTGAGACATGAAACTGCTGATGCACGCCTCCATCCACTTTTTCTTTTTTGGGTTTGTGAAGATGCGCGGCTTTCCGGTTTTTCGGTTGCGCCCGATCGACTTGGTGTTTTTGAAGCTTGGCACGTTGCCGATCCCCACGACCGACAGCATCAGTGACGCGGCTGGGGTGACTCCAATTGCCGACGCTGTCCCTGATCCACCCTTTTGCTTCGAGGTCGCTTTCAAGGCTCATTGGCCTCCACGTATTTCTTCGCGCGTTCGTAATCGTTCCACGTGCCCACAGGGCCGATGAAACCACGAGTGATGGAAGCCTTCGGGGTGGAGTGAATGAGCGCATGTCCTGCATCGCACACTGGCAACCATCCTGGTTCCCAGAGCAGCAGCCGTCCGCGTCTTCCGAAGCGATGGTGACACTGAGTCGCCGGCAACTGGTGAAACACCGCGCACTGTTTCCCGACCAGCCACACCTTGACGCGCTCGTTGTAGATGCGACTGGCGGCGGCGAGTTTGCCGGAGATGGGTTTGATGCGTGCTCTCATGTTGCGCTTGAGTTCAAACTCAAAGACAGAAGAATCAGTTAGGAACAAACGACGAATTTCATTTTTTAAACGGAAAGGATTGGCTGAAAAGTAAGGCTTCACTTCACCTTTACAGCATCGCGGTGTTCAAGTGCCACGCCACCATGAACGTCACTCGGCCGTCTTCACCGTGCCTGTAAGCACCAGCGAGTTTTACACGGCCAACGATGAGTGGATCTTTGTTCCTGGCAGAAGGCAGAATACCGAACTCGTCGAAGATGTTCAGCGCCATTGCGCGTGTGGTAGCCTCCATAATTTTCGGCTTGGCCATCTGGATCGGGAAGTCCACGGCTTCAAAGTCTTCGGCCCAATACTGTCTCTTCTGAACCTCTTTGCCGTTCACGATAACAGTGACAGGTTTCTCAAACACCACTGGTGATGGGTTCTTGTATTCACCTTCTCCAATTGGCGCACCATCAGCGGGTTGGTCATGGTTGTAGCTACCCCATTGCGAAGTCACCATCATCTTGAGTGGTTTATCCCGGTCAGTCCGAATCGCGAACAGCGACACGGGGAAGTTCGGCACGATGCAGTAGCCAGCCTCCAAGGCCGCACCAATCTTGCCGTAGAACGTGATGCGTTTGGCGATACGATCCGCGTGCGCTTTCAGCGTGGCACCTTTCCATTTGTGGACAATGGCGTGATCGAAGGCGTCTGTGAGTTCCTTCTTCTCAATCTTCAGCGCCGCACATTTTCGCCTGCACCAGTCGATGAGTTGATACTGTGCCGGCAGCATTTCCCCCGGCTCAATTGCCGTGACTTCAATGTCCTGGCACGTTGGCACAAGGGCCGTGTTGGTGTTTTGTTTTTCTATCGCATTCATGTTTTCCTTACTGTGTTTTGTCGTGTTCGTGTCGTGTTTGGAGCCAGCTTTCCACCAGTTCTTCACCCAGATAAATGCGCACGGCTTTGCAGTGTTTGCAAGAGTGCAAAGGATCTTTGGCGCGACCGATGGAAAAATTCGGACAACCGCAGCGCCCCGTGCCTTGATCCGACTGAAGATCTACCAGGTAAAGCGAACTGCCATGCTCGCTCTGCACTTTGAAGCGTGCAATGCCTTCGTGGGCCAGCGGGGTGACTTTCAGCCAGTGGATTTTCCATCCCTTGTCCTTGTGCTCCAGTGGAACTGGAATCAGTTTTGAGCCTGAGTTCACGCATCATGGCGTCGTGACCGGCAGTTCCGGCGTGTTGTCAGTCTTGGCTTTGCGCTTCTTCGTTCCGCCGTTCACGCGGCGAGCTTTGGTTTTGCTCGTTGGCGTCGTGGTGAGCAAATCGACGATCTTGTCCCGGTTCTTGAGAATCGTTTCCACCGTCGGCGGTGGGTATGCGCTGTCCGGGAATATCAGTGAAAGCTCATGCCCGATGGCGGCATCTAGGTTGGCGAAGGTTTGGTTGTCACTGGTGGCAAATGCGTTCAAACGGGTAATCACTGAATATCCTTTTGTTGTGTGTTCATTGCGTCCTTGCGTTCACGACCAGGCGCCTTCCTTTTGTCGCACCCACCGCGCGAAAGATTGTGTGCAGCGCTCCGATCACGTCCGGTGGAACATGGCTTTGTGGCACGATCGTCAGCATCGTCTCACCCGACATCGGCTTGATCACGATTTCGGCGTCAAGCCGCAGGGTCTTGTCGAGAACTTCCGAAAGCAGCCCTGCCATCTCCTTGTCATCAGCATCACTCCATCGCGGATTCAGAATCTCCGGTACGCGCCGGTTGTTCATCCGGTTCTCGGGCTCAATCAGTTGCACGGAGATACGATCCCCTTCGAGGTTGGCCATGCAGCAGAGCAACACTTCCAAAGCCGTTAAAGCCTTGCGCTGTTTGCCCAGCACCTTCCCAAAATCGGTTGGGGCCGGCGTGATGACGACCGCCACCGTGCCGGCGCGTTCACGGGCTGTGACCTGGAGGATGTCGGGGTGCTCGGTGTAGCTGCCCACCAGCTTGCGGACGAAATTTTCGTAACGAGTGGCCGTGTCGTGATTCATGTCGTGCTGCTTTTGTAGCGAAATGGCAGCGGAGGTCAACTACAATGGTAAATCAGTCAGTGGTTCATCGCCAATGATGCAGTACTCAGGTTCGTAGCGCAGGTGATATTTTCGTTTTGGGATGCGCCTTCCTTTCACCACTTTCAAAAGGGCTTTCTCATCATTCTCATCATCGAGTTCCAACATGAGAACAGTGTGGGCCGCATGACCAACCACTCGTGACTCGCGTAATTTTCCATCGTCGCTAACCTGGGAAAGAATGATGAACGGAAGATTGGTGTCCTTGGCAAGAATCCGAAAGCCTTGGGCAATGTCTGCCACCTGCTGCTCCCGTGGAGCGCATTGATCATCCGGGGTCACAATCTGCACGTAGTCGATGACGACGAGTCCAATCTGCCCAATCAACGCTTTGATGCGATCACCGATTGACTCGACGGTCTGCATCGCTTCGTCATAAATCCAGAGAGGTTTATCTTCCAGCGCGGCCAGCCCTTGATCGATTCGTTCCACGTCATCGACCTCAAAGCAGCCCGTGTTGAACAAGTTGCGATTGATGCGGTGATTCATGGACAGAAGCAGGTCGAAGATTTCTTCCCGGTCCATTTCCAAAGTGAACAACGCAACGCCGTGGCCGGTTTTCAGGGCGCCGTTGATCAGGTTCAGGGCCATGCTGCTTTTGCCGGCTCCGGTTCCAGCCGCCAGCACTGTCATCTGCTTCCCTTTGAACCCACCAGTATCCCGATCCCAATCCCTGATGCCGACCCGCACTCCGAGTTTTCCTTGGTTAGCGTGCATGTCCTCGTAGCGGGCGCGCGTTTCACGAGCCAGCTTCTTCAGGGGTTTGCAGTCAGGGATGGGAACAGTAAGTGATATTTCAAACCGAGTCAGCGCCTCGTCATCTAAAACAATTTCCGGGGCGGGATTCAGGTAAATGAGTTGCTGCAACCCGTCTCCGACCGCTCCGATACCGCGCTTGGCTCCTGGCAGGCGTGACAGGCGCGAAGGGTTCTTGTTGCTCTGGTCGAACCCAAACGGCTTCAGGGCCGAAAGAATTCTCAGGACGTTCTCGGTGTAAGCCTCACTGGTGGCCGCGGCGATTTTGATCCAGGCATGAATGCTTTTGGCACCACTGGAAAGCAGGGCGGCAATAGGCAATTTCAACCGGGCGTAAAGTGAAAGTTGGCGCTCGACTGAGAGCACGTCGCTTTCAAGCAGCAGGTAGCGAAAGGATTGGATGTCGCAATCCTGGATGGCGCCACCTTTGCCGGTGCCCGTGTCCGAGCAGGGGTTCATGCGAATCCACGCGCCAGCCTCGGAGCGCGGAATGCCTTTCGTTTTGAACCACTTCACCCACTCGTCGCGCGCTAGAGTTTTACCACCGCCCTTGGGATTCGCTTTTCCTTTTTCGCTGACCGTGAACTGGCACACGATGTTGATGTTGTCATCGGGCGCGTACAGGTTCTCGAACGCGACCGATGACATGTCGCCACTCCAGTAAACCTTGCTGCGCTGCTTCCACTGTTCGAGTGATGTCGTGTTTCCGTTCAAATACCAATCGACCTTCTGGTCGGCGGACTGGTCGGTGTTCTCGGGTGCTGATGCCGGTCGGGTTTTCTTTTCGTAATGGATTTTCTTCGGAGGATGACCGTTGGTCTTGGCTCCGAACCCAGATGGTGTCGGGTGTTTCTCGCTGCACCACGAAATCACAGCGCGGATTTCCTTGTCGGTTTTTTCCGCATCGAACTTGGCCCGCAGTTCCGCGAACACCGCTTGGTCGGAAAAACCATTCCCTAAAAGCGCCATCGCGATCTTGATCATCGCGGCGTGCCGGGTGCCTTCAGGGTGACTGGAGTGCAGTTCATCCAAAGTTTTCTGCGGGATGTACGGGGCTTCAGGTGTAGCCATAGCGCAGATTGATGTTGTCGAGAGTTTCTTGTTGCTTGGGCGAGAAATGCCTTCCCTGCTTCTCCAACGAAAGAACGAACCCCTTTTCCCACTCAGTCAACCGTTGCGTCTCGAGCATGGCCAAGATGGCGGCGTTCCGCTTCTCCTTCTCAATCGTCTCGGGCTTCTTCGCCCAGCCAAGGAATGCTCCGCACTGAACGCACACGTTTTTGCCGTGGTGAATCAGTTCAGGGGTGGGCACGAATTCAGATTCAGGGTGTTCGCAAGAGTTCATAGGTTCAGTGGTGGTTTGGATGAGGATTTACCGGCGCCTGCGGGAGCATCCATCGGATCTAATGCGGAATCACGAAAGGTTTCCCACTTGAAATCGAAGATAGCTCCACCTTCACTTATCCGGCTCACCAAGGAATCACCGATGGATGCCATGAATTCTTCAGGTGCCCGGTTGTCGATAATGATCGTGTCCGTGAGGTCGTTGTAGCGGTGATTCAGCAACCCGAAAATGACCGAGTTCTCCCAGACTGTCTCACCGCGCTTTCCGCTTTCGTCGAGCACCAACAGATTTTGCTCCCGGTATTTACGAATTACCTCCATGCGGGTGCAGACAGCCTTTGGCCCCATGCAGTCCTGGAATTCGGTGATCAGGTCAACCGAAGTGGTGAACAAGGCGGATTTCAACAGGTTGGTTTTGAACTTCATCGCTTCCACCGCCATCTGGGTTTTGCCACTCCCTCTCCCTCCGACCAGCGCAATCGTTCGCCCTTTGGATGGCTCGATCAATGCCTTCAGCTTCTCAAACACGACGCCCCATTCAGAAACCATTTCAGGGCATCGTTGGGCATGACGGACGGGAGCATTCCAGTTTTTGCGAAGATCCTGAACTTCCTGTTGGTGTCGCCGATCTTTGAAAAGTTTTTCTTCGGCTAATTGTTCCGGTGTTTTGGGGGTGATGTTCATTCAATCCTCACGTTGATCTTGGTTTTTTCCTGCATCTGGTTGTGATCCACATTTTTGCCATTCCGGGTGCTGTTGAGTTCGGCTCGGATGTCATTGATGCGCGAAACGAACCCACTGATAGATGAAGCCTGCCTGCAGTTGAACAGGTCGGTGCGCTGCCACGCCGCCACAGCAATCCGAATCAAGTGGTCAACCGGCATCGGAGGGTCGGACGAAAACAGGCGTTTAACGGCGGCCCCGTCTTTGGCGCCGACGAAGATGTATTTCTCTCCGCGGTGCCATTGGGGGTACTTTTCTGCCCACTCTTTTACGAACTGCTTATGAGAGTTCAGCGGTACTTCCCCAGGCGTACAGGTTTTTCTCCGCTTGTTCTCCGAACCGTCAGGTTCGGTACTTCTTTTATTTGAGTACTTTCTTTCCTTATTAGGGTTCTCCGGTGGTTGGAGAACTGTTCTCCGGTGGTTGGAGAACTGTTCTCCGGTGGTTGGAGAACTGTTCTCCGGTGGTTGGAGAACTGGTTCTCCCTGCTCCAAAACGATTTCGTACTCATTTCCATCACGGTGGGATGCTGTTTTTTTGATGAGTCCTTCCTTCACAAGTTTGGTGATGGCGACGTTGATTTGCCCATTGCTGCGCCCGGTCCCGGAAATGAGGCGTTCCAGAGTGATGCGGGCTTTGGTTTTATGCCAACCGAAGGTCTGGCGGCAGATGAACAGAATGACCGTGAGTTCTACTTCCTCAAAAGAACCAAGATCGTCCAGAATGGAGTTTGGGATCTGCGTGTAGGTCGGAGCCGATATTTTCTTCATACAACCTCGAAAGGAACCCACTTCAGGGTGGCGGGAGCGCACGACACCATGCTGATGCACAGTGAGAAGCTCTTTTCCCTGAGTGGGTTCTTGTCGAAGTTGTTGATGAATTTCATCGTGCTTGGCCCGCCAAGGCCATTGGGAACACGCCGAGTTGTAGTGACCCGGCGCGTTCCCGTCAACGAAGTTTTACTTCGGGGCGTCGGCTTTGGCTGCCAAAGCCTTTTCGAGCTTTGCTTTGCGGGCGTTCTCCTGCTGCTTGGCCTTCAGGCTGGTCTTCTTGACCCACTCATCCTTGAGCGGCAGCACCTCCTGGCCGGTGTCAATGTCAATGGCGCATTTGAAGACCTCCTTTGTGGTGAGGGTCATCGTAGCCGAGACACGTTGAGTGCCCGGTGCGTCGCTGATGAACAGAGACAGCGGCACGGTGATGGATTCCGATTCGGATTCCTGAATCATTCGTGCCAAGTCTTTGGTGTGATCGATGAGCAGAACCTCCAATTGCTCAACGATTGCTTTGATGTGTTTTTTGATTGACCGGGCCATGATCTAACCTTTCGTTTTGGTTATGCTGGATACTGCTTGATCGACTACGCCTCCAGCGTTCGGCGTATCGTAATTCCAAATTTTGCGGGCGAAATCTCAGGACGGCGATTCAAACTGTACCACTACCCCAACGCTTGGTCGAAGTGTCGTCTTCCCACCAGAGTTTCAAACCTTGGACAGAAGTTGTGTCCACTTCGTCCGAATCCTTGAGGAAGCGAGGGACGCAGGTCGATTGAATCGCCGACGGTTTGGCCTCGATCTTGCAAAGCTCCGGCCGTGCTTTCACCAGCGCTTTCAGGTCGGTGACTTCCCACCTCATCACCCGGCGAGTGACGACGCCACCGACCTTGTGAACTTCCGGGAGCGGCGCCCGGATAGCCGCCTGTGCCGCCTCGGATGCTTTGCGGGCTTGTTCGGCCAGCGCTTCGGCTTCGAGCCGGGCTTTCTCAGCCGCCTCTTTGCGGGCAGCCTCAGCCTTGATGGCAGCCTCCAGTTGTTTGGCGTTCGTGATCTTGGCTTCGGTTGCCCGAGCCCGTTCTTCTGCCTTACGATTCTCGCGCGCGACCCGTTCCCGCTCTTCGTTGGCTTTACGTTCAGCGTCGAGGCGGGCCTGTTCGAGCCATTGAATTTCCAACTGGCGCAACCGGTTCTCTTTCGCGACCCGCCGTCTCTCCGCGGCGAAGTAATTGCCGGTAATGCGTTCACAGCGTTCCTTCTCTGCGCGCAGTGGGGCAAGGTAATCATCCTCGACCGCCTTGATCTGTTTCGAGGCGGCGTTGAGTGGTTGGCGCAGGGATAGCCCAAGGCTTTCCACATCGCGGATGAATGTTTGGATGTCGCGTGCTGCTTCCCCCAGGGAGTTGGCCTCGGTGGGAGTGGTGGCGACTTTGTATTGAGCGCTGGTGGTGATGAGTTCGTTGCGCTTTGTTTCCGCATCTTCCGTGACCCCGAACTGCGGCGGAAGGGCGATGGTTTCCTTGAGGAACTTTTCGATATTCATAATCCAAAACGGAAACAGTAAAGATTAAAACGGAACCGAGTCTTCGTCATCCGCGGGCGGTTCGTCAGGTTCCCGATCCGTCGGAGGTTCATCGTCGCCAGCATCCGGCTGACTGGCTGTGTCCTTCTCCGTGCGCGCAACAGTCGTGCGTGAGAAGTAGGCGGCGTGGAACGCGGCCAGTTCTTTGGCGAGTTCTCCAGCCTTCACGTTTGTCTCAGGCGAGATTTCCACCACGACGAAGATCGGCTTTTTGAATTCCACATCTCCCGTGGTGTCGTCTTCGGAGCCGACAATGGCCACTCCCTTGGTGTCGATGTCGTTCCGGTGCTTCTTCTGGAAGTCGAACCACGGACCAAGGGCGCAACCCTTCAACTGGATGGCCCCAATCTTGAGTTCATCACCGTCCTTGAACGCGATGTAGCACACCGCGCAGAACCCGCCTTTGTTGGCGACCACTTTGTCTTTGATGTCGGCCCAAACCCCTTCTGCGATGGTGTCGCCATCGAAGAACTTCACGATGAAAGGATCACTGCGGGTGTCGCGGACCTCATTGCTGTAGATGCCGCTCTTGCGCTTCTTGTTGTAGCCTTTCACGCTGGCAAGAACGTCCAGCACGATGAAGCGGAACGGGTGCTTAGCATCCACCTTGATGACCACGTTGCCCGCTTTTTTATCTTTGCTCTTTGCGGCCAGGTCTTTGTCGTACCACTGGATGACACCTTCACCGCCTCGCCATTCAAACCACCTCGAACTTGGGTTCGTTACGCCTGCATTTGGATTTGCCCTACTCACTTTGTTTGTACCTTTCTTCGGCAAGAATCCCACGGCAGGAAGTGCGGAACGCGCAGCGCTCTCTTTAATTCATTTCAGGTCGTGTTCTTGTCGTGGGGCGTGATTACTCCAATGCAGACTGGCAATCAAGCGAAATAGATTTGTGTCCACAACCCCGGACAGGGTATCGAATGAGCAGAATGGAGACATGGATGGTCAACGAGGAAGCGTGGTCGCTGCCGATCGCAGTGGGGTGGCCGGAGCAAACCGACGTGGCTGCGGTGACGGTCTTCACCGAACTGCCACTGTTGAACATTCAACGCCAGGCACTCGAAGCAAAACTGAACAGCGCGGGATCGTACCGTGATGGCACATGGTGGATTCTTCGTCCGGTGCTGATGGCGATGGCGCAGCCGGCGATTGAGCCCGAGCAGCAGATCGTGTGGCGCGCGATTCCGCCAATGACGTTCCGTGCCAGCCCGGAAGTGAATCGAAGCGAATTCATCACCGAGTATGCGCGCACCGGCATCGTCAACGACCCGGTGAAGGCGGAAATCATCTGGGTGTCGTTCTGCAAACATGGACTGTCATGGATGCTCAATCATCAGCGGCCGGTGCCGATGGGGTTCTGCGATCTCTACGCTGTGCCGTACCGGCCGAACTGGAAATCCTTTCTCTTTCACATGCAGCAGGGCAAGCAAACGTCAGGCGGAAAAAGGATACTTTCAGACAGGCAGTTATTGCAAACGACCATCGAAAAACTAATCGAGCGCGGCACGGCTGATGATCTGATGGACCCCAAATTGATTTTCTGGTGCAAGAAAGATTCGCACATGTACTGGTCGATCGAAGCCCGTCCGAAGAACATGTGGTGGAGGATGATCAAGGCGGTGGAGATCGCAAAAAAAGCGCGCCGTCATGGAGCGGTTTACCTTGGCAGTGTTGGTGACACCATGAAGCGGTTACTGCCGCAAACCTTGGAACTTTATGCGTCGTACCTTCAGCAAGTCACTCAGCCGTTCGTTCGCTTGGCTACGGCTACTCGCCGGAGTCATGGCAAGTTCGCTCGGGCATCGCGCGGGTTTCTTGCCCGTGCTGGCTTCTCGCGGTCTGAGTCTGCTGCGTACCGTGGCCGGCGCGAAACGGGCGTCGTTCTGGACGACGTATCGTCGGCTGCGTTCGTGTCAACGCTGTCAAATCTTCAACGCGAAAAACTGGCAATGCGGGATGCCCGGGAAGACTTGGCTCGGCCCGTGGCGCATGTCGGTGATGGCGATTCACAAAACGGAATACCTCATCTTCAAGACAGAGCGCCGTCGTGAGCAGTTGGGGTGCCTTTGTTCAATGCCGTGGGCAGCGAGCATGGAGTCAAAAAGGTGCTGGGCTTTCGTTCAGGCAGGAGTTGTGGCTGAAGATGGGATTGGGATAGGCTGGCCGGAACAACTCAGCCGTGGCATAACAGGAACAACGAGTGAGCACGAAGCAGAATTGGAAAACAGAAGATCCTGAAAAATGGAAAGCTCACAAGAAACTTATCTCGCGGCGATTTTACGAGAGGAATCCTGATTACGATACTGGCAAATGGCAGCGTGAAAATCCAGAAAAGGCAAAAGAGTTTAAGCGTCAATGGAGAATCAGGAACCGCCTTAAACTCAATACCAATGCGCGCGAGAAGTGGAAGAAAAGCAAAGACTCCATCAACGCGCGTAAGCGCGAGCGCCGTAAGCATAACCCGGAAGAGATTCGCCGTGCAAAAGAACGGCGGCGAGTTGCCATGACGCAAGCGGAATATGACCCGCGTGGTATTCCTGAGTTTATTGGTGCAGTGCGACGCAAGCGATGGGTGACATGCTACTACTGTGGCGAACGGACTCCTGGAAAGACCGCCCATATCGATCACGTTATTCCGATCAATCCACGGAACCCACAAGCTGAACGTGGGGCACACACGGTCGGAAATCTTTGCGTGGCCTGTCCTCCGTGTAATTTGAGCAAGAACGACAAAAAGCTGCGTGAGTGGGCGAAACACGATCAGATGTTTCTTTTATGAATGAACCGCAAATACCGCAGCACCTACTACCCTCAAGGCCAGTCGAAGACGTGATCGTCGGCGTGGTGGACGAAAAGGAAGATCCACCCAACGTGCCCCTGGCGGATTTTCAGCGCATCGGAAAAGAACTCGGTGTTGTCACGCTGAGCGGCAACATGATGGATACCTTGAGGAAGGTTGGAGTTGATCTGTCGGCCGCCGGTGTCGTTACGGCCGCGAATGGATCGGCATTTATTTCCGCCAGCTTCATGTTGCCAGTGATGGCCAGGATCGCAACCGAGGCCTTGAAAGCTGAAGGGAAACGACTGCTAGATCTCACCAACGCGATGCACAAACTGGCGACAGCGATCGACAAACAGAACCGCACACTGAAGATGGATCATGTCGGCCAGAAGGGCAGTAGTGAAGGCGTGGCGCCAAGCATCAGGTCGCCGGCACCGCACCAGCATGTTCATTTCCACGATCACAAGACTGTCGTAGCCGATAAATGAAAGTTGCCAAACCCTGTGCAACTGAATAGCGTGCGCCAATGGCCGAAGACTTGAATCACATTGGGTATCATCCAGATCCCCCGACTTGGGGAATTCCACAGAAAACATTGTACACCGCCGGAGCCCCAACAGGTGTTGGTTACGAAGACGAGCCGGCGTTCGATACCCAGACAGGCGACTTCTACTTGTACCAAAGCGGTACGTGGGTGCTCATCTTCAGCGGTGGTGGCGGCGGTGGTGGTGCCGGCTTGACTTATTACCAAGGAGCCGGGTTCGATCCGAACGGAGTGCAGGTTGGCTCGGTTGGTGATGTGTACCACAGCCGAGTGGCATTGGGTGGTGACGGTTCGACGTGGTGGAAAGTGTCGGGCACAGGCACGACGACGGTGTGGGAATAATTATGAAAAACTTTCTTTGTCTTCTGTCGGTGATGTTTCCGTTGTTGCTGTTCGGCCAAGCCGTGAGCCGCACCGAACTCAAAAACACGAATACGCTGATTGATGCGCGGATGGCACTGGGGAGCAATGCGGTTCTTTCGACCGTTTTGACCGGAGAAAGATTTGGTGCCCATATCACAAACAGCGTCAACAGCAGCAACTTGCAATTCGGGGTTAATTATCTGGACTCCATCGGTGGTGGGACTTTCATCGTGTCAACGAATCGGGGCACGCTGTTTCTGACAAATCTATACGCCAACCCGGGCCATTCCGGGCATCGTGCCATGCTCATCCTTTCCAACCGCAATCCGATTCGCTTTGTGATCCCGGATGGGGTGGTCTTGCAAGCCGCGACCAACTCGCAGATCACCGGCACGGCGAGCAATGACATCATCGCGGTTTACAATTCGACCAACCTGACCATCGAGGGCGGCGGCACGATTACGGGCGGTCCCACGAATGCGCAACCGAACTGGACGGGTGGCTATGCTCAGGCGAGTAACGGGTCGGCAGTATTTGCCAAGAATGCGAAGAACTTCCTGGTGCGCAATCTGACCATCAACGGCGGGACGCATTCCAGCCACGGCAATGTTTATGTCTGCACGGACTGCCTTAATCCTACCACGGAGAATCTGAGCACGTTCAACGGCGGGGAAGGCATTCTCTTCATTCGCGCGACGAACGTGCAGGAACGCTTTTGCAGTTACTCCGATCCTCTCAACGTCAACGTGGGCGATGCCCATGAGTTCGCTGACTGCGACATCGTAAATATGGTTGGCTGCAAAGCCTTCGGAACAAACGTTGTCACGGGCGGCAGCGCCATTGATACATTCGGTTCGCAGAATGTGACCATCGACGGCTTCAATGGCGACTTCGTGGCGGGCTTCGCCGGTCAGCCTAGCGATCTGGGGCAGAACCGGAACGTGCAGGTCTCCAACAGCCGATTCAAAGTGCATCGGCTGGCGCAGCAGAACAGCGGTCTGGGTGGCTGGGGAGCCACGCGCAACTTCGCCAATTACAAATTCGTCAACACCATCTTCGAGGGGGGTAATGTCGGTTTGCAATCGAGTTCCAATTTCCTTGGCATTGTCGACCTGATTGGTTGCCAGTGGCTGAACCAGACCAACGCCGGAGTGTATATCGACGGGGCAGGGATCTGGAATTTTCACGGTGGCGAAATCCGTGGCGTCACGGCCGGGCCGGGCCTTCAGGCTTACGGCAATAACATCGCGGACATCGGCAGCAATGGTCCGACGCTAAACTTTTACGGCTTCTACATCCGCTCAAACTCGACTTACGGCGTCGCCATCGCCAGCCAGGCCATCGCGAACTACCACGTCCAGGGAGATTGGGTCGGGCAGTCGGAGAACTTCCTGCAAGGCAACGTGAGCGGCACTTACTCAGTGGACGGTGGCACCACGGATAATATCAACCGCAACCTGCCCACGGATTTCAATGTGTTGAAAGGAGCGACCAACGCGAGCGGCGTATTTGCCTGGGGCAATAACACCGGCACACGCCTTATCACTCGCAACAATGGCCAATCATCAAGCGGGATCGCCGAAGGCGCGGACGGGCCACGCTTATTCACCGGCACGGGTAAAGAATGGGCAATCGTGAATCGGGACGGGGCGAGCAATGAAAGTTATTTCATCAGCTTCACAAACGGGACTATTTACTTGGGGAGCGCCGGAACTAGAAGTATGAGATTGAGTTATTTAGGCCGCTTGAATCTGGGCGGGCAGACCAAGACGAATGACGCGGTGCGGATTTATGACGACGCTTCGATTGGCACGAACTTCATGGCGCTGGGCATGGATGATTTGGCCCAGGGGATGCGTGTTTATTTTCGCCCTGGTTACGATTTCCGCATTGGCCAATCTGACGGGAATAGCAATTTCATCACCCGCTTCCGCATCACGGCTACGGGGCAAATCTTCGACGGCAATGGGAGCCAAGTCGTGACCAACTCCACTGGCATTGATAGTGGAGCTGGCAGTTCAATCGTTGATCCCATCACCAACCGCTACGGCGCTGGACTCACGTTTACAAATCTGGGTGCGAGCCGACTGGAAGGCGCGAGCTATATTCAGGATGCCACACTGCACGGCTCTAACCAGCGCACGATTATCGAGTCGGCGGATGGGGTGAACTTGGCGGAATTCGGGTTCAGCGATTACCAGATTCATTTTCCGCAACAGAGCGAGGGCATTCCGTGGATTGATGGGAGCGGTCTTTTCTCCATCGCCACCATCGGCTCAGGACTGGATTTGACGGCGGGCACGTTGACGGCGACGGGCACTGGCACGCCCGGTGGAAATTCTGGAGATTTGCAGTTCAATCAGGCAGGAGTATTTGCCGGAACCAACACTGTGAATTGGGACCGCACGAATGCGCTCTTTCGGGTGCGGGGCGGAATCCAAGCCACGAATCCAGTCGGGACTACAATTCTGGAAATCGCCAGGGCTACGGGTGGTTCTGGTTATTTGCGATGGACGACAGGCGGTGTCGGTGTTGCTTCATGGCGATTCCTGGGTGATGGATCTGGAACTGCGTGGTATGACGACGTTTCCAACCGCTTCGTTGCCCTCTATCGAACCGATTTGCAAATGCTCACGCTGGCTCCGTCGAATGTGGCGGTGACACACAACTTGTCTGTGGGCGGCACCCAGACCAATGCCGGGGCCGTGAACAACGGTGGGCCGGTCACGAATTGGAATTTGGTCGTTGGCATGTCCCAGTTTCCGGGTCAAGCCACTGCTGATAGTTACGCGAGCACCAATGGCAATGGGAATTTCTTCACCCGTCAATCGGGCCAGATTGTTTCCAACATGACCGTTCTATATCCCACCAACACCCCGGTTGGCCTGACGCGACCCATCACAGTCCTGTCAAATTTGGTTTACGGCGTGGCGGGTTCATGCACCGGGCAATTATGCTGGGTGGAAGGATCGTCGCTTGGAGGCTCTTCCATCACCGACCCGATCACGAACCAGTGGACTGGCATCTTCACCAACAAAGGAATCTACATCGCGGAGCCGGCGAATAGCACCACGAACCTCGACTTCGCGGCGCGCGATTCACTGACCAACTTCATTGCCATCGGCACGACGGCGGTTGGATTCACGGACTCAAACATCGGCCCGTCCCGCGTCGTATCGGTGGACATCGTGAACCGCACTAATGAAGTTACTGTTGGCTGGCCGGAAACGTGGATTTGGAACAACGGCAAGCCATCCACGCTGGCCTCGAATGGCACCACCACGATAATTGTGCGCTCTGTTTCGGGAAGAACGAATGCGATGGTGGCGGATAGTCTTCCCATCGGCGGCACCCAGACCAACACGCTCTACGCAAGCACGAACTCTCTGGACCTGGCCAACGTGGCGGCAGGTGGGGTCGGCAGTGTTGTCTGGACCGTGCCGGGGGCCGCTCAGTTGGACGTGGTGTCCGCAGCGTGGACCAACATTTTCACCGGGGGCAATCTGAAGTTCATCGCCAGCAACGACACCGTTCACGTGGTTCTGGAAAACTACAACGCCGTCACCGCCATTGATTTGCCACCGTCCGCATTCAGAGTTCGCGTGGACAAATTCAAATGACAAAACTCGCTTTACTCATCGTAATTCTGCTTGGTGTATCCGCGAAAGCGGCTACAGAAGCTGACTACCGGACGTTTATCAGCAACTCTCTTGCAACTGGGGTGTTGACCAATTCGTCGGGGTATCAGCCGTCATCGAGCGTGCTAACCAATGCCTCCGGGACTGGTGTGTTAACGAATGCCGCAGTGTATCAGCCTGCCAATGTGGTATTGTCTAACGCAGTGGGCACCGGAGTTCTGACAAATAATTCTGCCGTTCAAGCGTCGCATATTATCCTCAGCAACCTTGTTGGAACTCGTGCGGTCACGAACATCACCTACACAATTATCACCAACCTGACCATCGGCAATTACACCGTTCCTGCTGGTTGCATCTACATCATAGTGGAAGGAGTAGGTGCCGGTGGGGGTGGTGGAGGTGGGGCAGGTGGCGCGTCACAAGGCTACGGCGGCGGCGGGGGTGGTAGTGGAGCATATTTCAAAACCAACATGACTGTCACGGCTGGCTCGATTTACACTTGCACAATCGGGGCGATGGGCGGCGGTGGAGCAGCGGGAGCGAACAACGGAACGAATGGTGGAACCACGTCGTTTACAAATCTCTGCTCCGCACCAGGGGGGTCCGGTGGGGGAGGGGCAACGGCTGTGACTACGAATAAAGTCTGGATCGGTGGCGCGGGCGCAACGGTGGCGACAGGGGGAATCATTTCCACGGGAGGAAATCCGGGCGGTCACGGGATCACCCTGAGCGCTCTGCTGGCTATCTCTGGAACCGGGGCAAGCTGCTCGCCGTTTGGTAGGGGAGGTGCCCCCCAGACCGCCGCTGCCGGAGGTGACGGCACCGGCTACGGTTCTGGTGGTGGCGGGGCCGCGGCGATTTCAAACGCGAATCGTGCGGGTGGAAATGGGCGGCAGGGTATGATTTTGATCACGGAGTATTATCGATGAAACTGTTTATTTCCATTGCGCTTTGTCTCTGCCTTGTTGTCTCGATTGCCTTCTCGTTGCAACCGATGGCGGCGTTGCGCGTGCAAAAGTCTCCACAGCCACAACCTCCCCCCGTTGCGGGTGGTGGTTGCGATACGGTCAACGACTCCGACCTCAAGGCATATTGGAAACTGGACGAAGCCAGCGGTGACCGTGCGGATAGTAAAGGGGCGAACACCCTGACGGACAATAACACGGTGACTTCACAGGCCGGTAAAATTTCCAACGCGGCGGAGTTTACCACGGGCAACGCTGAGTATTTCACACGTGCGGATACGGCCGATGTGTCTGTGAGTAGCACGTTCACAATCGGATTTTGGTTCAAGACCAAGAGCGATCAGGCGGCGGGGACGGGGCTGGTCGAGAAGACCGGCGAATATAAAATCAAGAAGACCGCCAGCGACAATATCAATTTCACCGTGGTGGACTCCGGGGCCGGGGGAGGGGTAGATGTCTCCAGCTCCGAAACCATCAACAACGACACCTGGTATTTCGTCGTGTGCTGGTATGACGCCGGGGATAAGCTTGGTAGCATCTCGATCAATGACGGCACGGCGAGCGTCTCTGGCGCCCCCATGTCCAACGGACCACTGGATGGGGCAGCCATCTTTTATCTCGGCATTGACACGGCGGTGGGCTATGCCGATGTGCTCATAGACGAGGTGTTCATAACTAAGCGATTACTAACCGCTGGCGAGAAGACGGCACTCTACAACTCCGGCACCGCCTGTCGTCCGGGCGGTTTATGATGCGCGGTCTTTACATTTTGGTTTTGAGTGTGATGACGACGCAGGCTGCGCATCGCATCGGCGGCGAAGCGGCACTGACGCTGCCGTCCTCGGCCAAGTTCATTCTTTCGCAAGGCTTCGTGCCTGATGACGGACTGGTGGCGACGAACAACCCGCCGTTGTTCAACTGGGTCTATACGCCAGACCCTTACCTGATTGGCACTGATGAGACGCCCAAGGTGTTCAAGTTTCAACTTACGACGAATGCATCAGCCGACTTCACGACGCCCTACTGGGACATCACCACGTCCAACAACCTCTACAATTTCCTGCCGCCCATCACAAACGCGAGCGGTGTAACCTACGGCGGCACGAGTTGGTGGCGCGTCGTTTATTACCCATCAAACGGAGTCGGCGCGGCCAGTGTGAGCACGAGCGCCGTCCATCACTTCAGCATCAGCGCCACGGCCTCGAACTGGAATCGCGCCATGCTGGCGGACACGAACTGGGTGCAGGCCCGACTGACTAATATCCATCCACACATGTGGTTCAACGCCGCGAACTCGAATGCGGTGGGCGCGTGGTATCGGGCGGGCAACTCGCTACTTGGAACGTGGTCCACTTACGAAACCTACGTGAGCCAGGTCATCACCAACGAATGGTTTTGGAATCCGAACGTGTTCACAAACAGCGAGCCGTTCTACGGTCACGCTCAGGAAATCGCCACAGTCGGGCTGATTTACAACTTCACCACGGACTCCGCTTTGCGCGCAAACATTTTGGCGTCGAACGCTCCCGCCTTGGTGGACTTGTTCGCGCGCCAGTGGATGTCGAGCACGTATCACAATCCGATGCGCGGCAACGACCGCGTGAGCGCCTACATTATGAACAGCGGTCTGTTGCACTTGTGGGCGCTGTCGGTGGATTTCTTCTGGAACGACATGTCAGCCAACCAGCGCGCTACGAATCAGATGGCGATGGAAAACACCATCCTGTTTTACATGAACCAGGATTGGTGGTTTCTCGATGAGCGCGATCCTGCCCTGGCGGATAACACGAATCGAGTTTACTCCTATAACCAGCGCAAGATGCACTTTGGCAGCGGCCCAAAACAGGGTGACGGTCACAGCCGCGAGGACATCGGGTCTGGACTGATGTTCTCGATGCTCCTGTATTCTCACTCCCAAGTGGCGCGTGATGCGTTCCCATTCTTCCTCAACTTCCTCATTGCCCGGCACGACCACGCCCGCATGGATGAGGGAACGTATCGAGACCAGTCAGTATTCTACGGTGGTCGTAATCTGTCCGCGCTGCAAACGGCGTGGATCAAGTTCGATGAGGTTGACCTCAAGCGAAGCCCCATCGTCCTCTACGAGGCACAGCATCTCGCCTACTTCGAGCCGATTCTGTTTCATTCGATTGGCGATCGTTGGGGTGATTTACCTGGGGTTTCTCAAGCCTCGACGTGGGGTTATTCGCGAATGCGACAGGCAGCAATGCTCACGCAGAATCCTTACGTGCTGCAACAGCATCTCCGCCAGAAAACAGCAACAGGCTTTGCCGAGGAATCGGCGTTGCTGGATTCGTCGAGCCTCTACTATTTCAACACCAATTTCACACCCGCCCCGTGGCCGTCCAATGCTTACGTAAACCTGCGCGACGGCTGGGTCATTGCGGCGGGCACGACACCGGATAATGAAGGAGCGTTCACGAACGCTGTGCGCTTCGAGACGGCGGCCCGGCCCGGCATTGGCCGCGTGGAGCACGCCGGATGGGGAGATGGCTCATTCTTTTTATCTGCTTACGGCGCGAACGTGACGGCCAGTGGAGCGAGCTTTTACAAGAAGCACCCGGACTATCACTTCGGCATGGTGGAAGTGAACGGGCTGGGCATCCAGGCGCCCATCGGCGATCCGATTCACGACTGGTATTCGCGTATCACCGCGTTTACGAATATCGGTGAGTTCATCTACACGGCCAGCGATACTGTGCGTGCCTACAACCGCAGCAACTTCATCGTGCCGACGGCGGCTTACAACGATGCTTCTCCCTACTACAACACGAACAAGCTGCCGGAATTGACTTCGATGGATCATCATTTCCTGTTCAACACGAATGGCTATTTGATCGTTTACTCGAAGATGGCCACGACGACGAACGCGACGTTTTCGTGGCTCGCGCGTATCCTTGAAACGAACGCGATCATGACGAGCAACGGGGTGCTCTACACGGTCACGAACCACACCCACGGCAGCACGGTCAGCGTGGTGGTAGCGTCCATGATTAACACCAACCTAACCGCGCTGGTGCGCGTGAACAACGGCACGAATCAGGACTGGTCCACGCTGCGAGTCTCGAATGCGTTCTACAATCCGATCACGTTTCAGACGCTGACCAACCCGCCAGACATCTACAGCCAGCCTGTTGTTGCGGACACGATTTGGATCACCAATCGGACGCGCGCAACGAACTGGCATTTCCTGACAGCGATTGGTGCAAGTAAATGGGGGATCGCGCCATTCCAATTTGCCCGCCTTGATGACTACACCGTGAAGGTCACGCTGCCGGATGGCTCGTTGCAGACGAACACCTTCGACACGAACTATCAGAGTGCCTTCAACGTGATGGTGGATGCAGGGGCAACTAATGCAGCACCGGAAGGGGGAGGTGGTGCCGCATCAATTATTTCCAGCATCAAGTTTGGGCCAGGCATTCGGGCGGGGAGGCGGCAGTGACTGCACGCAAAAAGGTGGCGGACGAGCATCAGACCGGAGTGTGGATTTGGCACGGTCGCCGGGTGACCGAGATGGAATGGAAGGCGAGGCGCAAGCGGCAGAAGAAGTTGAACGAGCGATTGGCTGATACGTGGAATGGCGAGAACGAGAAGGGAGGAAAGCATTGAACTTTTTACTCCGAATCTTTTTGCGCTTGGTTTCGATAACGATCCTAAGCATTGCAACCAGCAGCTTGATCGGAAATTTCAGTTCACCAATACTTTCAACTTGGAATGGACCTGTAGGGATGGCTTTTCCGACCATCACCTGCATAATCCTGATTGCGTTGGGATTTTTCGCAATTAGTTGTTGGAAACACCGAGATGATAATGGGAAACGGCATCACAAATGAATGATGGGATCGAGTTCGGAAAATGGCTGGCGACGCAAGGTGATCGTGTTTGGTTTCTGACCGCGATTGTCGTGTTGGTGTGGACATTTCTTAAGCAGCAGAAGCGGAGCGAATCCGCATCAGATACAAAGGATGCACAAATTCTTGGGATGTATCAAAAGCTGATGGAGCACAGCAGCGAGGTGACGGCCGTGTGCGCGCAAACCGTTGACGCGCTGGATCGAAACACCGATGCGTTCAATAAGTTTAAGGACAAGATTTGACCTATGAGTATGAGATTCAAAGACCCATTGGTTTGGTTCGCCGGGCTGGTATCGGCGTTCCTAAGCGGTGGCGCGGGTGCCGTGACGAGCGGATTGTCTGCCATCATGATCGCACCGGACAAGTTCAACATCCAGGCCGGTTTGGAGAACACGCTAAAGTTGATGGCGGTCAACTTTATTGTGGCGGGCTGTTTTGGTTTCTTCACGCGCTTGCAGAAATCACCACTGCCGGATGTTATCCAGACCGACACGACCATCACCACGCGGGCTGAAGTGCAGGGCGAGGAACCAATCCTGACGGTGACGCGCAAGACTTCAGTGCAAATTACAAAACCACCGAATGATGAGATAAAAAATGACGGGATCAATTGACCCCTTGCAAACTTTCAGGCTTGTATTTGGGAACTGGTCAGCGCACGGTTAAAGGCATGAAGAAGCTCATCACGTCATCCTTGCTCGCCTTCGTCATGTTTGTTGCCCCGGTGTTCTTTATCGGGTGCAGCGGGTGCAAGTCCACTCCAACCCGGACCGTTTATGTGGCCAGCGGAATAACGCACGCCGGGGCCGTGGCTGCGCTGCGGGGGTGGAATGAGTATCTCGGCACGCAGTACAAGGAGATTGCGGAACTTGCCAAGTCCGATGTGCCGGGGGCGGATCGGCGCAGGGCCGAGATGCTCGCAAAGGAGGGGAAGGTTTCGGATGCCTGGAAGAAGTATCAGGCCAGCCAGATTGCTGTGCTGAGCGCCGCGCAGGCGTTCGCCAAGGTGCCGCCCAATGACCCCGGCGTAGCCACGGCACAAGACCGGCTCAACGCGGCCGTGGCGGCATCCACTGAAGCCCTCGCCCAAGCCATCGGGCTGTTGAGACAGTTTGGATTGAAAGTATAACACCACAATTTTATGCCAACTGAAACGAAATCTCCCATGCAAAATCTCACTGCCCAACTCGTCATCGCTGGCATCCAGTGGCTCCTGCAAAACGCGCCGGGTGCGTTCTTGGCCATCAAGGATTTGCTCGCGAAGCCAACTGTCACCGATGCTGACTTCGAGGCGGCGAAGGCGCAGATCGAGAAGGACAGTTACGCGAGCATTGTGACGAATTCGCAGTTGCCGCCTGAATAGCCGTGCAATCGGAGACGCGCGCCTACCTGTCGGCCCCTTGGGTGGTTCGTTGCGTGGTTGGTGTTTGCGGTAAAATGATTCTTGATAAATTAGATCGCCTGCCGCCCTGCGTGTGTCGGTTGCTCGCGCGTTGCCGACACGGGAAAGGCTGGCGGGGTTTATCTCACCGAGAGCTTGGGCAGATTTCCAAGCTACCCAAGTCCACCATTGCGGAACTCTCATTCAGGAAGACGTGGAAAGGCGTGGCGGTGGACGTGGTGGACGCTTTCGCTGCGGCGTGCGGGGTGGATCACTTGCGAGCCAGGCGTCAGATTACCTACCTGCGGACGCGGAGCATGACCTACACGGAGACGGGCTCCATTGCGCAGGTGAAAATGTACACGCGGCTGCTGCGGTTGTACGCGGAAATCACAAAGGCACAGCAATCGTAGTGGAGTCACCTTCAGCTTTCGGTCCCTGTGACATCTCTTCCAGTTCATCCCCGCAGAGCATCCAGAGCACGTAACTGATCCAGTCGAACACGTGCTTGTGTTCGCTCCACTCGATTTCTTCCGTGGCGCTCGATGTCGCCTCTTCGAGCATGGCGATTACATCCTCGCAGTTGGCGGACACGTAGAAACGTCCCTCGCGAATCAGGCGACGCAGTAATCGGATGCGGGCGCCCACGCTCTTGTTCGGTTTCGGGACACCGACGAGAACGATCTGGCTTTCCGGGTCAGTGTCACTGCGGGAGGCAATCATCACCTCCAGGTAATCGAACCCCGCACCGGAGGCCCGAGGCTGGTTGACGGCGCTGTCGTCGCTGTAGTGGGTCATGCTGATTTTTCGGTCGGGATAGCGCTTCGCGATCTTCTCCCGTTCAGTCATGAAAAGTTTGGTGAAGTCTTGGATGAGAACGTGCTCATCAGTGCGCGATACGGAGGCAATCACGGAGAAGACCGAGATGGGGCCAGTAGGGGAAAGGACGAGGCGTTTCTCGATGATACCGGCCGCGTGGTTGGCGCCACCGCCAAGATCCCAACCGCTGTAGAGATGGTCGGAGCCAGCGGCGAGCTTGATAGCGCCGCGGTGTGGGTATTCGCTGTCCTTGATCCCAATGACGTGTTCATGTTTCTTGAACACGCTAGTAAACAGGAAATTGGAGCCTTCACCACCTGACACCCACAATCCAAGACCGTCACGCTGATAGACATACGGGTCGTCGGAGAGTTCCAGCAGCTTGGCTTGTTTGGCCTCATCGGACATGAACGGGTTATCGTCCATCGTCCACTCGATCAGATGCATGGAGCGCCGGACCTCATCCAAAATTTCTGGTGTGACCCGGCTGGCAAGGTGGTCTGGTATCTGTTTTTCACCTGCCTTGAACCAGAGCGGGTAAATCCATGACTTCGTGGCTTCCTTTGGTGGGTTGGTGTCGGCAATCCAGAGGTGTTGCCAGGGCTCGATGTGGTCCATGCGGAGCCGGTTGCGTGAAACCTTGAACAGATTGGGGGATTTCCAGAGCTTCAATTCGGAAAACCAGATGCCGGAATAGGAGGTGGAAAGAAGTTTGTCGTCGATCTCGCCTTCGTTCTGGATCGAGTTCAATTGGATTTCGGACATGCCGCCGTAGTAATTGGAGACACGCAGCAGGATGGTGCGCGTGGTGGAGTTGACGATGGGGCCAAAAATTCCATCCCGTGTCTGGGATAGAATCTTCATTCCGATCCCGGTTTCCGGGTGGCACCACTCAGGCAAAATTTTCTTATAGAAAATCTTCCACGGGCCGGCGTCGGAGAGGGTTTTAACGCGGGTGGAGAAGATAACGAAGCGTGCCCCCGGTGTTTCCCAAAGATGCCGCATGACCAAGGTGGCCACGGACCAGGTTTTGGTGGACAACACTGACCCGGAACAGAGGCAGGCGGGTGCCACGTGCCGGTGCATCTCGCGGGCGCGCACGGCGAGATTGTAAAGGTATTGCCCCTTCTCGGAGAGAGTTGGAAGGAACTGGTTCGTGTCGTGGTCTTGCATCACAGGAGATTAGCGTTGCCTCTCAGTAGCTTTTCAAGCATGAATCGGGTATGGACACACTCACAGTCAGTCCCGCGACTTACGCCTCAGCGTTTTCCACATGCAAACCGGGTGAGGCGGTCACTGGCACATTCTCCGGCACTTTTGGTACAGCCAAACCGGACGGTAGCTACGACATCGAATTGGATTCCGTCACGAAGGACGAAGCGGATCCCGCGGAAGAGCCGGAGATGGAGATGCCCGAGACGGCGTCGCCGGCAGCCAAGGCGGTGATGATGAAAAAGAAATAAATGCGTCCCAATCCTGGCAAAGATAAAGCCACAAAAAGGCTTACCGGGAAAGTCATCGCGAGGCGATGGAAAACCTGCAACCGCTCTGGGTGGTTGAGAACATTGTTAAATCAGACAAGATCCTAAAGCCTGAGCAGATTGCACTTGGCGTATGATCGACAAAGGAATTTTGGAGGCAATGGGCGTGTCAGTGGCGAAATGGAAGACGCTTCTGACATTGCCGGCGCCCAAGAAGGCCAAGGGTGGCCGGATGCCGGTCGTCAAGTATGGGAATGAAAAGCTCGACGCCTTACAGGAGCGGATACGTGCCCGATGTGTCAGCGGACGGGATTACTGCACGAAAAATTTCCGTACGATTCGGGCGTGCGACCTCATTTGGGATGCCCCTTACCGGCAGGTCAGTCCCACCCTTCTCTGGAACATCGCTGAAACCAGCAAGACCACCGAGGAAGCCGAGAAAGCCCTCACGATGTTCGGGTTTGATCTCAATCAATCGTTCACGGTCGATCTCGATCCCAAGACCGGCAAGGAAATCAAGAAGCTCAACGTCCCGATGTTTTTTGCCATCACCATCCCGCTCGTCCACGGGATGTTGTCGATGCGGAAGGCGAAGATTGTAAACGATCGGAACAAGCAGTACTTCTTCGACTACCCACCGGCCGTTAACACGCGAAAGAACCGCCTGAAGTGCAGCGCGGTGAAGTCGCGGATGCGCGTGATGTCGCAGCAGTACAACTACTTGGCGACACTCGACCAAGCAGTGCATCAAATGCTGCTGTATCCCCAGGGCGCCCTGTTGTTCACGCAGGAGAACTGGCACTGGGAAGAACAGCTTCGCCAGAAGGGGAAGAAAAAGACCGCCGACTCCAAGCCGGCCAAGAAGAAAAAGGGCGACCCGGACAACTACGAGAAGTACGTGTCCAAGGAGGGGCTGCGTTACTTTCTCCCGCATCCATCGCGTGTGTTTTGGGATCGTGCCCATCCGGTGCGGACCTTTAACACCGAGACGGGTTGTGACTGGGGTGGCCACTGGAAGGTGTTGCCGTTCAAGGAACTCCAGAAGAACAAGGATCTCTGGAATCTGGAAACGGTGTCGATGGGTGACGTGAGTTGGTGGACCGACAACACGTCGTTTCTCAATATCTTTTTCAACAACTGCGTCATCAACGCACCCAGTGCCGCAAACATGCCACCAACGGGGCGAGGAAACTTGGATCGAGAGAACGCGATCAGGGAAGGCAACTACTACAGCATCGCCGATGCGGACAAATCGGTGGTCACGTACGAATACCGTGAGCGAATAATTCCCAAGGATGAAGGGTTGGGAGATTACGAATATCCGATCTGGGCGCGCTTCATGTGCGCTGGGGATGGTACGATTGTTTACGCCGAGCCATTGTGCTACCGGGCGATCCTTTCTCTTCGGGACAACGGCGACGAGAGCAAGGTCGAAGACGCTTCGATGGGTCTGAAGCTGGCGCCGTTTCAGGACCAGTTGAGCAATTTGATTTCGCAGTACATCCTTTCGGTAAAGCAAAACTTGGCGCAGTACACACTCATTGATGAGAACATTCTCGACAAGAAGTCGATCGAGAAGCTGAAGAACTTGGGGGAAGGATTCTTTCGCACGCTGAATCTCCAGACTTTCGACGGGAAGAAGACCCACCGGCAGCGTGACAACATCGGCGCCGCGATCTACTCGCATCGGTTCCCGCAGATTGACACGCAGTCGATTCTCACCGCGGCCCGCACGGTCATCGCGCTTGCGGAGCGCGTGAACAATTTTTCATCACAGGAGGTGGGACAAGCTGCGTCGCACGAACAGTCACGGGCAGAGATTGTGTCGCTGGGTGGCACCACAACCAACGCGCTCCAGTACATCGGCATCCCCGTGGACGCTTTCATGCACGCTTGGGGCTATCAGGTGTACGAGGCGTGGATGAACGAAGGTGAAGACGATTTCACGGCCGAGATTCCTTACGAAGAGGATGTGGACAAGGCGGTGCTGGAAGAGATTGGATTCTCGTTTGTGGAAGAACCGGAACGATCGGCTGGCCGAGCCCACGTCAAGGGAAAGGCGTCGAAGGTGCTGTCTGACCTGCTGTCGTTCTCGCTTTTGCCGAACAGCGGAGATGAGGCGACCGATGGCGAGACGGCGCGAGTGCTGTCGGAATGGTCGCGCGACCTGTTGAACAACCCGATCACGGCCCAAGCCCTCGGACCTGACCAGGCCATTGCTTTGGCCAACGCCATCGCGAAACTGCTCAAGTTGCCGCTGGATGTGCCACTGAAGAACACCGGGCTGACTCCGGAGAAGCAGGCAGAACAAGCCAAAGCGCAGTTGAAGCAATTGGTTGATCAGGTCAAGGAACAGTTCGCCAAAGAGGTCGAGGTCAAGATTCTGACCGAGGTGAAGGATGGCATCGTTCCCATGCTGAAGAAGGATGAGGAACTGACTCAGAAAGTTGACTTAATCTGGCAGTTGTTGAAACTGCCGCCAATCAATGGACCCACAGATCCAAGTCAGCCAGGTGCCGCTAACTCAGGAACGAGCCCGGGCGCTCCGGGAATGGCTGCGCCAGCCGGCATACCGGGATCTATGCCTGATCCTGCGCTCCAGGTCGCTTGAGCAAACACTGTTGGCCGGGGAGCTTTTGATCGATCACGTCACCACGGGTGATGACAGTGACAAGGTGGAGGCGACCAAGGCGGCGGACCAAGCCAGGATGCTGGAGGAATTTTTAATCTTGCTCGAAGAGATAGCTTCGGGGAAAAAGCGTGAATCCGATGAGCCATTCGCTCTCTATGAGGCGGTGGTCAAGGTTCCGAAAACGAACACGACACAATAGACGACGCGATGTATGAAATCTTCCACACTCCACCGCCACTCGATCCTGCTCAAAGCCGATGCCGCCGATGGTGGCAAGAAAGAGGAAAAGAAACCCGATCCGCAGCCAACCGCTAAAGCTGATGAAAAGGCCGAGGACAAAAAGCCCGACGAGAAGGCGGAAAAGGAACTCACCCCGGAAGAGTTGAAGCAGCAGCAGCGCGAACTCAAGGACATGACGCGCGGGGCCGGGAGAAAGAAAACCGTCGAGAAGAAGGTCGAGGAAAAGCCTGTCGCCAAAGTTGAGGACAAACCCGCTGACAAAGCCGAGGGCAAAAAGCCTGACGCGAAGGTCGAGGAAAAGAAACCTGACCCCAAGCCAGCCCCGGCTAAGCAGCCGGCCGCGAAGCGTGAGCCGGTCGATGTGCCGCCACCAATCGGCGCCGAGGAACCTGTCGAGCGTAAGATCGACAAGCCAGAACTGAAGACCGAGTTGGAATTGCCCACGAAGGACAAGCGCAAGCTGCGGGTCTTGCAGCAGATGGAAGAGGACGGCACGGTTGAAAAAGGTTTTGCAGAGAAGACGCTCCGGTTCTGGGAGAAGGAAGCCAAATATCAGGAGCAGTGGGAGGCAGCCCATCCTGGTGAGGACTTCGACGATCAGGCCGAAGAGCACAAAGCGTTCTATAAAAGCGAACCGCTCTACGACGCTGACGAGTACGACATGTCTCGCGACAATTTGGTTAAGGCGGAAGCCCGGCAGGAAACTGAGGGCAAGCACACCGAGCAGGAGAAGGTCACGAAGCGACGCCAGGAATTCCAGGACGCCCAGAAGGGTATCGCGGAAGATTCTCAGCGTGCGGTGATGGAGTTTATCGAAGTGGCTGCACCTGAGTTGGCGGAACTGATGGGCAACGGTGATGGCAAGGCGTTGACCAAGGAAATCACCGAGAAGATGATGGCCAAAGATCCGGTCGTCACCGAGATCCTCCAGGAGACAGCGGAAGAATTGGCCGTGCTCACCGTGGAGCTTCACCGACTGACGCAGTTTGACGATGTATGGCCGGCGAAAATCTCACAACCCCTGACGCTCAAGGTCAGCGGTCGTCGCATCTATCCCCACGCGGACCTGTTGAACTTCATGCGGAGCCTCGAAGGCGAGATGTTGCAGATGCCGCCCGAGCAGACGATGAGGGGCAAGCAACGCCTGGTCACGAACTCGGGTTTCAACAACGAGTACAACCGAATCGCCAAGGACGGCACGCTGGACGCAAAGGCAAAACGTGAAGCGGTGGCTGCGCTCAATGCCAACTACTACACGCTCACCGAGGGGGATTTCCGTCGAGGCTTAATCGCCACCTACGCCGACACCGCCAAGCGGGAAATCGAGAAATTCACGAAGCGGGTCGGCCATCGCACACCAAAGCCGCCAGAAGCCGGGGCGGCACCGACGCCGGAGGAAGGCAAGAAGGAAGCCGATAAAGACGAGAAAAAGGAAGAGAAGGTCGCGGAGGAAGAAACTCCCCGTGGCACTCGCACCCGCTCGCCATCGACAGCTTCCGCGTCTGATGCGGTGGACACCGGCGCCAGGGGCGGCAAAGAGACGGTCACAGACGGGAAAAGTGCAGTAGCCAGAAGCCGGGGCCGATAAACTCGGCTCCATGTTAGCAATCTCTGATCGGTTTGCGGCTCAATGCAGCCCGGTAATCGGCCTCTCCAACGACACGTGCGGATCAATCACCCGCGCCTCGCTCAAACATCTGACGGCCTCAGAGCTTGATGCTCTATTCACGCCGTCCGGTTTGTTCGCGGATCTCGATGCGTGGCTCTTCCACTCTATCGAGATGGCAGCCTGCGGTGTGCAGCGTTACGCCATGTACGACTGGATTATGGCGAACGCCGACATGACCAAGGCGCGTGCCGCGATCAATCCTGGCCAGAAGGTGATGGGCGGGCCGAGCCTCATCCAGCCATTCATCATCGCGAACCAGGAATCCGTGGTGAACAAGGACCATTGGAAGGTCACATCCGGCTGGACCCCGGCGGCGTACGATGCACTGAACGGAGACCTGGCAACCTACCCCTTGACGAACGCGCAAATTGCGTTGGGTGATGTCGGCACGGATCGGGTTATCCGGGTGGAAACGCGCCATGGGATTCCTTTGGATGTGAACTGGTTCAGGAACCGCGACGTGCTGTTCCTGTTCAACGTCAGCGGCCCTGGTGTGGCACAGCAGGGCAACTGGCGCGTGCTGGCTTCCGCGGTGAATGCCGCAGCCAGCTACGTTGATCTTGTGGTGCGTTCTGAAAACGCCGGGTCAGCTGGTGCCTTTGATGCCGCGCCAGAGGCGGGCTACATCATTCCCGGCATCAACAACGTTCATGACTTCGAGTCATGGTGCCAGAACCGCGCGAACATCGATCCGCGCAAGAAGGTTCTTTTCTTCTACCAGACGATGCGCGAGGCGCGCTGCACCGACGAACAGTACGAGTTGGTGTACGAACGCCTGTTCGACGCCAACCCGGCCTTTAAGGAGTTCGGCGACATCGACATGGCCAAGCGCAATGCGCAGGACGAGCACAACTTCCAGGTCAACCTGGTCAATGCCATCTTCTTCCAGAAGCCGCTCCCGAATCAGGACAAGGAGAACTGGGAATCACTGGAGGCGATCAACACCATCGCCGGGTCGGTCCTCGATCCAAGCGGCGTGACAGCCAGTGGCGGGCAGTTGATTGCGCGCCGCGCGAACTTCGTCGGTTGGAAGGAGCAGCTTCGGGTCTGCGACCGGGTCAAGGATTTGCAGAAAAACAAGCTGAACCTCTACGAGTTCCTGGACTTCAATTATGATCTGGTGCGCGCCCGAAAAACGGGCGGACGGAAGGTCACGGACATCGACTGGTTCTGTAATTCGATCTTCAAGGCGAACTTCTACACCGCCTACATCGATTATCTCGACGTGGAGTTTAAGGGCAAGGAGGTCTTCAACATCGAGCAGGGCAAGGTCAACGAGATGGGGATGATCTACGACAGCTTCTTCTTCAAGCGTCCGTCTGGCATCCGCATCAACCTGACCACCGACGAGTTCTTCGATGATCTCTACGACGAGAACGTCGCCCTCGGCCAGCCGACGGTCGGCAACCTGTTGCTGGCGCTCGACATCGGCAAGCCGTCCGGCAACACGGGCGGGTCGATGTATTACGCTCACATCGCGTCGAATCGACGCGAGTACAAGACGGCCGACATTCAGGATTTGGCGAAGTACGACTCGACGTTCCGCTGTGTGATGGAAGTGTCGCACAAGATGCAGACGCTCACCTCGCAGGCGGGGATGCCGATAGTCGAGTGTCCTTTGAAATCCTTGTGGATTCACAATTTTTCAGTGGAGCCACCAATCACGACTGGGCGGTCGTATCCATATGACAATCTTGTATGATTGAGTGGTAGTTTTTCGCACGCCGGATTCTGTTGAATCCGGCGTTTTGTTTTTGGATACTCGTTGAGTGAACTCTTGCCAAACGCTGGCCGCTGCGTGATAAACGCGCATGGCGCAGAGATTTTTTCACAAGGTTGAGCCTCGGGTCTCGATTGTTCTGGCCAATGGCACCCCGTGGAAGAACTGGGTGATGATCGACAATCACAACGGAGTGATAGCGCCGCAGAGCGAGTTCCTGTCGGACTCCTTGTGGCAATGCGTGCAGCGTGGAGTGGGCGGGGTGACTTCCATTACGAAGGCGGAGTACGATGAGTGGCTAAAAAAAAAGCTGACCGTGCTGCCGAGAGTATGGAGGGACGAGTGGCAACCAAAGCGGGTGTTACCTTCCACCGACGGACAGCCCGGGAGCCCGTCCACACCGTCCCCTTCGGGGGAAGCACCTGTTGTGGTGGTTAGCCAAGCGATGCGACCTACGGCGGATGAATAGCGATGTCACTGACCCACAAAGATTTCAAGACGAAGCTCCGGCGGACCATCTGGGTGTCACCGGGTGAGTCAGCCAACCTCGTCGCCGCCCACAACATCTTCTTCAACGAAGCGATGGTCGAGATCGCCAAGTGGTGCCTGTTGAACCGCCAGAACAACACCAGCGTCATTGCTGCCTGCAAAACTTTGGTGCGCTGTGGGCTGACCGTGTTTGATTCACCGCCCACAGTTGACGGGCCGGGCGTCATCAGGCGGGTTTACAGCATCGCGAACGATGATTGGTGCTTCCCTGCTGGCACGATGGTTACAACTGCGCGGGGGCAAGTGCCGATAGAAAAGCTGACAACCAAAGATCGCGTGCTCACACGAAAAGGTTTTCGACGGATTCTTTGGAGCGGGATGACTTCCGCAAAAGCGATTGTCCGCCAAGTGCGGTTGGAAGATGGTAATAGTTTTTTAGCCACGCCGAAACACCGGATTTGGACGAATGAAAATGGATGGATTCCGCTTGAATTGTTGACAGGTGCTCATACACTACTGTCACTCACAACAAATTCAAAAAAGCAAAGTTTTGCTCCCTTACGTGTTCAAGCCGTCACACCGCTCCGTTGCGTCGTCCCCGTTTACGATCTCACAGTTGAGGGAGAATCGGAGTTCTTTACTGATGGTGTACTCGTTCACAATTGCGACACCGTGTTTTACGAGGCTGCTTCCTTTCGGGATGTCCAGTGCTGGTCCAATCACTTTCGCTGCGCCTTCACGAATCCCGAGAATGCCGGACTGCCGGCGCTTCAGCAGGGGTTCAAGTACGCCGAGTCTTCGACGGATTCACCGAATGGGCGGGCCCGGCTGGGGATGTGGGCTGTCGAACGTAACCGCGTTTACGTGGCACCGTGGATTCAGAGCAACGAGAAGGTCGTGCTCGAATGGGATGGGTGGAAGCAGGACTGGCAGGACGACGACATCGTCGATGAAGTGATTTGGGGAGCCGACATCCAGGCAGCGATTCGGACGTTCGTGCGGTGGAAGCACGAGGACAACTTCGGGTGCGATTTGCAGAAGAAGCGTGACCTCTACATCCAGTTCTACGGGGACGGCCGGGACGTGGAGGGTGAACTAGCCAACCTGATGTACTGGGATAAGAAGAAGCGCGAGGGTGATCCGGTCGAGGACTGCACCCAGCGCCGCCTGCCGACGACAGCCGAGCAGGAGGACGACGTGGCGCCGGAATCGGCGGGAGATACGTCATTTGCGATTATTGGAGACTTCGGGGCAGTCGGGACGCCGACCGAGCAGGTGGCGGACATGGTGTTGGGATGGAAGCCGGAGTTCATTCTTTCCACCGGGGATAATTGGTACGACGCCACGCTGACCAAAGAGGATTTGGACAATCGGGTGGGCCGTTACTACTCGTCCTACATCGGAAAGTATTCCGGTGCGTACGGGACGGGAGCGTCACGGCAGAACTTCTACGCAACAATCGGGAACCATGACCGAGATCCATCCGCCCACCTGGACATCGAGTTTGACTACTTCGGGGTTGCGGATTTGCAAACAGTGGAGGGCAACATCCGCCCGTTCTATACCGTGGTCAGGGGCCCGGTGCAGTTCTTCTTTGTTGATGCCGGGTTCGACAATAGCCAGGTGAATCAGCAGACGGAGTTCGGTAACAACCCCACGTCCGCCCAGGCCGAGTGGTTGCGCATCGGCTTGCTGCTTTCGACGGCGAAGTGGAAAGTGGTCGTGATGCACCAGCCAGCCTACACGTCGTATCATACAGCAGCCACGCAGGCGACGCTGGCCGGCGATGGGTTCTTGGCGTATCCCGATTTGCGCTGGCCGTTCAAGGCGTGGGGCGCGGACTTGGTGATGAACGGGCACATTCACTGGTACGAGCGGTTGGAGGTGGATGGATTGCCATACATTGCCAACGGGGCAGGAGGCAAATCCATCGTGACGATCAATGGTGCCCTGTCGCCCTACAACAAGTTCATTTATGACGGCGACTTCGGAGCGCAGAAATGCACGGTGTCATGCACGTCGCTGAAGTTGGAGTTTTGGAATCGGGTTGGGGTGTTGATTGAGATGTTCGAGCTTACCAAATGAAGAACTTCGACCAACTCATCACACCTCCATGCGAAGACGCCATCGAGCGCCAGAAGCAGGCCAATCTTTGCTCACGCGATCCGCGCTGTGACGATCCGGCATTTTCCGCGGCCAACCCGGGTATCTGTGGAATCGATCCGCGCTGCACTGACCTTAACTTCGCTGCCGCTCACCCCGAAATCTGCGGGGCTAACACCGACACCATCGTCATCAAGCCGTCGGCGCTCACTCTCTGCGAGGGTAAGTCGGTCCAGCTTCGGACGTACGTGCGCCGTGGCACAACTGAGACGGAGATCCTAACCGGTCTGACCTACCGTTCTTCCAACCAGGACATCACCCTCATCGGCGCCATCGGCGGCAATGTGACAGGGCTGGCGCAGGGTATCTCGACCATCTCGGTGGAGTGGATGGGCAAGCGCGCCTACTCGCAGGTGCAGGTCATGGCTGGGGCGGATTGCTGCGACGACATCGTGAATGCCATCGTGGTCCTGGTGGACAACTCGAAGTCGATGAGCGGAGAGTTTGGGGGGCTGTACGCCACCAAGTTGTCCTTTGCCAAGGAGGCAGCCCGCAAGTTCGTGACCGGAATCGATCTGACCAAGGATTCCATCGCTCTTTACTCGTTCAACGAAGCACCTGCTGGCGTGGTGACTTTTGGAGGCTCGGCTGCTCAATTGACCACCGGCATCAATGGTATCCCACAAGCGCAATCCAAGACGAATATCGGCGCTGCGCTGGAGGAAGCGATTCAATCGGTGGATGCGCAGGTGTCTGGGACTTCGTCGCACAAAATCATCGTGGTGGTATCGGACTTCGAGAACAAGCTCGGGGAAGATCCGGTGCCGATGGCGCAGTCGTTCTTCGATTCAGGCGGAATCATCATCTGTGTCGGTGTGCGTGCGAACGGGGCTGGGTTTGTGTTGGGTAATCGCATCGCAAGCGGTGGGTTCTTCCTGAACGCTCATTCGGCCAGCGTGTCGGATGTGCTGTCAGCTTTGGATGGGGTCAAGAGCTACTTCTGTTCGGGTGACTGCATTCCGGAGGGGGATTTGTACGCCTCCCGGGCATCTCTCAACTACACAGGTTTCACGAATTGGAACATCACAGCCGGCCACATGGACCTGATCGGCACCGGCAGTGACGGGGTGTCGTTGTACGATCTGATTCCCGGCAACGGGCTTTACGTGGACCGGGCAGGGAGTAGTGCGCAGTTCGCTTCCACCATCGAGACGAAGCAGGCGTTCGCTTTCACCCCGGGCAATCAATATCGGCTCACTCTTCGTTACGCCGGCAACCAGCGGTCGCCGGCTGCGACTGGGAAGGAACTGGTAACACTTGGAGATGTGTCGGAGGAAATCACGCGGGAATGGAACCAGAATTTCACGGATGAAATCATCGAGTTCAATGTCGCGGCCAATACCGAGTCCAAGCTGATTCTACAATACATCGCGGATGCGGATGGTGCGTTCGGCTATCTGCTTGACATCGTTAAGTTGGAGAACCTGACGACAGGCGAGTTGCTGTTCCTTGAGACATGGGACAATGAGAATCTGACCTACATTCCACCGGGCTGCGGCCCTGGGGAAGTTGAGATGCCGGGGGGTGGATATGGCTATGGCTACTACTGCGGCAATGACTGTTTCAATATACCGCCCGCGACCCAGGCGCCCGATCCTATCATTTCCGTGGACCTTGAAGAACCGGCGCCACCAACTGTTTACACCTCGACGAAGACCTGCGCCAAGTCATGTCCGGCCGACACGACTGGGAGCGATGTGTCGAGGACATCCACCCAGACAAGCATCATCAGCCAGGCGGACGCAGATGCGAAGGCTTTGGCTGCGGCATGTGCGGCAGCGGAAGCGGCGTTAGTCTGCGCGTATGATTTCGATGTGGACAGCCTGCTCAACTTCAACTGCAAATCGAGTGCAGCGGAACCGACCAAAGTTGGAATTGCTGCGGCGGGTGGCAACTCCACGGATTTCTGGACGGTGATTGGCGGGGAATCGCCCACGATCAATGTTCGGGCGAAGAATGTCAGCGGTCAGCAGATTGACATTTACGCGACCGTGGTGGATTCACTGGTGTCGAGGTCAAATCCGACCCACCCGGACGCTATGATGCAGAGTGGTTTTGGTGGAATCGCCGGCAGTGGCGGAGATCCGCTTGCACCGGTGGCGACCAGGATTGCTTTGAGTGGACTCCCGATTGGTGAGTACGAGTTCTATCTCTATGGCCATCAGGCAGCGGATGACTCGAATTCGGTGTTTCAATTGGAGGTGGGCACCTTCACGGCGCAGTACGCTCCTTCGGTCGTGACTACTTACGGGCCGCTTTCGACCGTAAACGGCCCAGGCGCTAACGGCGGGACGTGGGGCGATGGATTCCAGTACGTTCGCATTCGTTGCGTGGTGGGCACGGCAGGCCACATGGTGCTCATTACATCGGGTCTTGGCGCGGATGGGCTGTCACGAGTGAACGGGTTCCAGATTCGGCGCCTTGGCGATGGTCCTTCGACGACCGGTCTGATCACCATCAACGATAACGCTGCGGCCACTCCGTATCCGTCAGTGAAGTATGTGGAGGGATTGACCGGGGTGATCTCGAACGTCCGGTTGAACATCACCGGATTTTTCCACACCAACCCGGATGACGTGGACATTGTTCTCGTGGCCCCGGATGGCACGCACATCATCGTGATGGGTGATGCGGGGGGAGCGACGGACATCCTGACGCCAGGGGTGAACTTCTCGATCGATGACGGGGCAGCCTTCCCGGCCATCCCTGACGCCGCGACCATCGTAAATTCCACGGTCTATTCGAGCGCCAACTACGACGCAGCCTCGGAAGGGATGCCAGCACCGGCGCCACCGGACCCACATCAGACATCACTGGATGTGCTGGTCGGTAAGCAGCCCAATGGAGCGTGGAGACTTTTCGTGCAAGACGACGCCGTGCTGGACGTTGGGCAGATCACTGATTGGTCTCTGACGATTACGACGACGATTCCACCGGTGATACCCGAGACAGACTTGCAGGTGGTAATCACGCCAGGAACACCCAATCCGGCAGCGTCCCCGGGCGGGGTGATTACGTTCGTGGTCACGGTTACAAACAACGGGCCAGATGCAGCGACGGGCGTGGTTTTATCAGCGGACATGAACGAGATCGGGTACTCGATCTTCGGTTATGGCGGACCCGGTGTGTTCAGCGGCGATTCCATCAGCGGTTTTGCGGTGGCTCTTGGAAATATGGCCAGCGGGGAAGTGAAAGTGGGCACATTCCTGGCTCATGCAGGCGGACCCGGTACGGCGACATTGTCCGTTACAGTGGGTGGTTCCCAGACCGATTCAACACCGGGGAACAATTCCGACTCCGACACTGTAACAGTGACTTGACGGGTGGTGGTGGTTCGGGTGGAATGCCGCCACGACATGACACGACCTGAAAATGGAATGCGCTTTTTATCTGTGTGCTCTGGGATTGAAGCTGCCAGCGCATCAAACTGATTGAAGAAATGATCCCATGACACGACTTACCTTTACCGGAATCCTTGACTCTTTTTCCTCCTACGGGATGCACAGCCAGAAGGTGCTGGAGGCGCTGAACGCGCTGCCCAACACCTACGTCAGCATCCGACCGATTCGCCACAACAGCGGTTACGCGCAATTTGTGCCTGACTGGATTACGCGCCGCATCGTCAACGAGCCACAGCCTGAACCCTTCGAGATATTGCTTTCGCCACCAACGCAGATGCCGACACCTGGCAAGCGCACCTGCTACATCACGATGTGCGAGTCCACGCGGTTGACGAGGGAAGCGGTCGATTTCGTGAACATGGCCGAGATAGTCGTGGTGCCATCGCAGTGGTGCGCCACGGTGTTCAGCGCGTGTGGGGTGGACAAGCCGATACGGGTCGTGCCGATGGGGATCGATACCAAGGTGTTTCAACCTAAATTCGTCAGGTTGCAGGAATTCACCACCTTTGGCGCATCAGGGAGATTGAAGCATGGATTTGCCCGGAAGGGGCTGCATCAGGTGATCGACGCATTTCAGAAGGCTTTCCCGGATCGGGGGGATGTCAGGCTCATGCTTAAATGCTTCCCGGACGACCCGAAGATCAATTGTTCAGATAAGCGGGTTGCGATTTGTCGGGAGTTCTTGGCGGAAGAAAAGCTGGAGGAATGGTACGACGGCTTGAGCGTGTTCATTTCCCTGGCTACCGGTGGATGGGAATTGATGCCCCACCAGGCGATGGCGTGCGGACGACCAATCATCGCCCCCAAATACGCGGGTACAGCCGAGTACCACAGCGAAGCGTGGGGATACGTCGTGGCGCATGTAACTGAGCCAGCGCAGGAGGCATGGAAAGGACAGGGGGTTTGGGCAAAAGTGGACGAAGGGGATCTGATCAGGGTGATGCGCGAGGTTGCGAATCATCCGGCTCGCGCCATTGGACTCGGTGCGCAATCGGCGTTGGTGGCGCAACAGTTCTCATGGGAGCGTTCAAATTCTGCCCTTCACGAAGTTTTGCGCGAGTTCGGTTTCATGGGCAGGACGGCACCGACTCGCGCCCGGTTGGATGATGTGCCACCAGTGGAGTCTGATGAGTTGACGGTGTGTATCACCAGCTTCAAACGTACCGCACACCTGAAGCGAGCCATTGCTTCAGTGGACTCGAAGTTCAAGATCGTGGTATCTTCCGCCGAGCCCACCGAAGAAGTGACCAAGGCATTGCTGGATTCATTCAGGCCGAATCTTATCGTGGACCGGAGCCCGGAACTCGGCTGCAACGCTGCGTGGATGAGGGCGGCTTATTACGCCGACACCTCACGAGTGCTCATCCTCCACGACGACGATTGCCTGACACCGGAATTTGCGTCGCGTTACAAGGCGATGATTCTGCCGGCGCTGAAAGATGGCCTGGCCGTGACGTGGCGTGGCGCCCACTTGTGGGAGAATGGAACCATCACCCCTGCGGATTACTGGACAGGGGCAACGTGCTCAATGCCAGCGTCGGATTTGGAGCAGTGCATTCTGAGAAGGGGAGCAACGTTGTCCCCGATCATTACGGTGTTCGACCGCAGGACTTTGATTCATGCCTTGAAGGAGTGCGAAGCCGCACTGACTGAACCACAGTGTTTCCTTCATCCGGGGATGTTGCTCGGCACGGAGATCATCGCCCACCTACGGCAGCAGCAGGGCAAGAAGGGGTGGGTCTATATCAACGAGGTGCTGAGCCATTACGGTGTCCACAACGGCAGTGGCACCTACGCCGCGCAACAGGGTGGCACGTACGAAAGGTTGCTGGCGGGATACGATTACGCCAGGTCGTATTTCAAAAGCCACGAAGCCCCACCGGAACAGTACGCACCGAAGTTATTATTGATCTATTCGGATGTTCCGCCATGGGATGACGATTGCAAAAGGCGTTTCGAGAACGCGCGCTATTCGTGGGATTTGCATTTCCAAACAGGCGCTATGATGGATTTCCCGGTCAAGGATTCTGATCTGCATCGCACCAGTGAGTCGATTGGCGACCCTCGGCCGGTGCCGTACGTGCGTGACCTGTTCGACTACGGGTGCAAGTTCGCCATGCCAGAGGACATCGTGGTGTACATCAACAAAGACGCCGGACTGACGACGGTGGCCCCAGAGAGAATCATCGAAGCGGTGCAAAGGAACAACGGGGTGGCGTGTGCGTTCAGGAGAAACATCACCCCAACGCCGTGGGTGCATCTGAAAACATTGACCGGAGGAAGCTGTGATGGCGGCTTTGATTTGATGGCCTTCCAGCCGGGGTGGTGGCGGATGCACCGGAACAAGCTCCCTGACATGTTGATTGGTCGAGAGGCATGGGACACCTGTTTCAGAACCCTGGCGGAAGAGCACGTGTCTGGTGAGGCAGCGTCGTCTTTGCGGATCGATTATTGGAACATGCCCATGCACCTCGACCACACGATCTGGCATGAGTACCACCCGCCCTACTGGATCAAAGCCAAGTACTCGAATCCAGGGCAGCAATTGAATCGTAAGCTGGCGCAGCAGTTCTTTTCGGAACGTGGCAACACGTATTACGTGGGGCTGGTCAGCGGCAAAACCCCATGAGCGACATCTACACCATCCTTCCAACGCTTGGGCCAATGCACAGGATATTGGAGATTGGGTGCTCCCGCATGGTGGACACGGCAAGGCTGCGGGCATTGTTTCCTGCCGCAGAGATTCATTGCTTTGAGCCGGACCCGAGGACGGTGGGTGCGATTGTCAGTGAACGACTGGAAGCAAAACTGAACGTCAGTCTGCATCCTTGTGCGCTCTCCGATCGGACTGGATGGACGGACTTTTATCTCTCAACCACCAATTCCAAGGCGGGGGAACTACATACGGATTCGAGCTCCATCCGCAAGCCTGTGTCCTGTGAGGGAGTCAACGCCTACCCAGACCTTCGTTTCGATCCTCGCCCCGTGAAAGTGTTCTCTGCAATGCTCGACTCATTCGCGCTGTGGCCGGTGGATTTTGTCTGGATGGACGCTCAAGCCGCCGAAGACCTGATTATTCTCGGTGGTCTGAAAACGTTTGAGAGCACGCGGTATCTGCACACCGAACATTGCACGGATGGCGCTTACGAAAACGAGCCAGGGTTTGATGGAATCAAGAAGATGCTGCCTGGCTGGACAGTGGAGCAGTTGTGGCCAGTGGATGTCCTGCTGAAGAATCCAGCGCATTGACGCCTGAGTGTGCAGATGCAATAACGACCCATGCCGATTTCCGTAACGCTGGCTGAGGTTGAAGCCGCAGTGGTTCTTCCTGGGGATGATCTCGGCGTGGCGATCATTAAAGCGCATGTTATCTTTCCGCAAATCGCCACCGCGGTGATGAGGTACATGTTCAATGAGGACGGCACCTTGACCGCCGCGTTCGCCGCAGACCTTGCCGGGATTGATTGCTCGGCCTTCACGTAATGCCACAACCAATTGCATCATCAGAAATGGAAGCACTCGTGCCAGTGCCAGGTGGAGAGCTATGCACGAAGTTCCAGAATGGACTGCTGGTCAACCAGGTTTTCTACGATTGGTTTTCGTTCATGTACACTGAAGGCGGTGAGTTCACCGAGGAATACAAAGTCCTGCTGAAAGCAGCCCACCCCTGATATGCCTTCGCCAATCACACCGAACAAAATTTTCGAGTCCATTGCCTCCATCGACGGCGACTTCTGCGAGAAGTTTATTGCATCGCTGCAAGCTCCAGCCCTGTTTGCCCAGTGGTACAAAACGGTCTTCAACGACGACGGAACATTGACGGATGACTTCAGGGCGATGGTGTGTTTGGGGATAGCCAGTGTTGCCGCTGCCCCATCCTCCCCTACTGAACCACCCGTGGTGACGCCACCTGAGCAGCCTCCTTCCCAGCCGGCGGTGCAGCGGCCACCGTCTCCGCTGGTATCCGCGAGCCGTGGAACGTTCCCTACGATGATCCGGGTGTCGTTCACGACTTCCGAGTACGCGAATCGTTACTTCATCCAGCGTGATGGGGTGGTCATTGGAAGCGTGGATGCGCCGGCCCAGCCGCACTTCGACGATCATGTGCAGCCCGCCCGTGCCCATACCTACGTTGTGGTGGCGGTGAACACGACCAACGGGTTGAGTAGCCTGCCGTCGCAGCCGGCTTTTGGTTATTCGCAAGGCTACAATCCGGGGAATCCGCCTCACTGATGAATGCGATCTGCGACAAAACGTTCACGCTCCAGCCGGTGGCGGGTCCGCTGGACATGACCTCATCCCCGGATGCGGTGCCGTTCGGCGGGTATCGTTACGTCGAGAACTGGGAAACAAATCCACAGGATCGGAAGATGCGGAGGATGACGGGGTATCAGCGCTTCCTTCCCACTGAGGCGTACGAGAACGCCGACCTCCACTACCGCTACGGGCTGGACCGCCAGCACCTGACGTTCACGTTCGAGGCCAAGACGCCCGTGGGTTTCACGAAACTATTCGCGGCCACCCAGAACACGCTCTTCGCGAAGAACAACGCCACGCAGCATTGGTCAGTGATTTGGGATGAGTTCGGTGGAGAACCGAACCTTGCGGGATGCAGCGAGATCATCATGCAGGCGGCGAACGTGAACTCCACGGTCTTGTTCTCAAACGACTTTGATGAGCCGGTGTATCACGTCATCGACCAGCCAGCCAACGGAGATGGTGGTTATGTCCAGCCGATCCCGGATTTCCAAACGCTTAACATCACCCGGGTTGGATTTCTGTACGCATGGAACAATCTGGTGTTCGCCGCCAACGTGGTGATGGATGGCGTGAGGCAGACGAACTTGATCCTGTGGTCGGATTACAAGAAGCCGCTGTCGTACGTTCCGAACACCGCATCGTCTCTGGCTGGACGGAAGTTCCTGGCTTACGGAGAGATTGTTCTCAATGCGGCCGAGCTTGCGGATGCGCTCATCCTTTACACCAACCGTGGCATGTGGGAAGTCCGGGTGACGGATGCTGCGGATTCGTCCGGGAACCCGGTGGTGCTCACGTTCACCAAGCGCTACACGCCGGACAAGGCTGGGTCGCGCTGCCTGAAGTTCAAGCGCACGCTGGTGTCGGATGGCGACAATCATTACTACGCGGGCGAGGACGGGATCTACCGCTACAATTTCTACCTGCCGAGGCCGGAGATTGAAGAGTGGTCCCGCCGTGCGGCGTCACACCTGTTCATCAACAACACGCTGGACAAGTCACGGTGTGCCACTCACTGCGCTGGCTACGACACAGCGAAGAAGGCGTACTGGTTCTCCTACGTGCTGGCCGGCGAGACGTGCAACTCAGAGACATTGGTGATGAACACGGAGACCCACTTCTCGGCGTTCGTGAAGGAAGGGTTCTCGGTCTTCCTGAATCACAACGCGCGCAACCTCACCTCGCTGCGCCAGTGGATACTGTCGAATTGCATCTGCGCAGCCGGGGCGTTGCCGGTTCAGGACCGTTGCATCGTGGACACGCCAGTCACTTGCGAGGAAGGCGACACGCCAGACAATTACACCAGCGCTTCCGAACTGACGATTCATGGCGTGGTGTCAGAGGACTGGCAGGCCACCCCGACGGAGACATCCCTGCGCACCAAGCTGGCTGGCGTCACGGTGCAGGACTTGTGCGGGTCCGAGTTCACTGCCGATGAGTGCAGTACCGATACGTTGTTTCTAATGGCAGCGGTGGCTGACCGGTGCATCAAGCAACTGTCGAGCGTGCTGTACCGGGAGCGCTGTGTCGGGTTCGAGCAGTGTGGGACGTACGAGAACCGGGGCTACATCTCCATCGCCCGCAGTGGTCCCATCGGCTTGCAGCAGCCGAGCAGCGACAAGACCTGGGTGCGGTTCAACGTGGAAGCCGAGCCCGACGTGGCAGCAGTGCCGGGCAGAATGAGTCTACGGGTGGGGGTGGCAGCCACGGCGCTGGACCCGAACCTGGTGAACTGCCCTATCTACTGGGAAGCGCTGATGAACCCGGAGACGGGTGAACCCTTCAAGTTGCTGTGCCTAAGCGATCGAACGGAAGCGCAGCACGAAGCGGAAGGGACACGTCCGGACAACCAGTACGAGTGGCCGCTGTTTCACGCCGGCAAGTTTCACTACTTTGAAATCGTCATACATAATCAAGATTCCGACCCGGAAGATGTTGGGGTCGGGGTGGCGATTTCCCGAATGGAGTTCGACGCGAGACTGGAATGCTGATGGCTGACACAAAGGCAGATAACCTTCAGGACTTGAAACGGCAGGCGCAGGAAGCCAGCCGTGCCGAGCCCGCGTTTCCCAAGCTGGCCGGATTCACTCGGGGAACTTGTCACCCGGAATTGCAGCGCGCGTTCGAGCTTTACGACCTCGCCGTCGAGCAGCAACAGAAGCAACGGCAGGTCGGCGGTTCGTAATTCACCTTGCGGATTGCGGGTAGCGCGAGCATAAATCCCTGCAAATGGCGCGCTCAACGGATTTCAACTTCTTCCTTCAGAACCAGAATCCGTACTCACGTCCGCTAGTAGGTGGCAGTTTACAGGGGGATCAGTCGGCGGGAGTGGGGTCCAGGATTTATCCAGAGTGGGCAGATATGCTGCCCGGCACGCGGTGGAGAAATGATCGCATTGCCCAGAATGCGGGCGTCGAAGGAGCCGGTGGCATCAACACCCCGACCGATACCAGCAATCCGTTCACGACGCTGCGCAACGTCAAGAACCCCGGCATTGATGCGGCAGCGCAATCCGTCCTTGGCCAGATTAATTCCTTGAGCGGTCCACAACCCGACACCGTCATCCGCTCCACCCGCAGCCAGCCATTGGCTGACCGGCTTTCCAGTGAGTTCCACAACTTCGATACCGACCGGGAAGGCAACCGTTCATCGCTGGCTGACTTCACGAGCAGTTTTATGGCGGCGGCGCCACAGAACACTGCGCTGACCAACCAGGAGATTGGTTCGGTCGGCGAGTTCTACGACGGGACGGTGCGGGGTGAGTTGGACAAGCTGGCTGGAGCCCGGCGTATTGCGACGGCCGGCGCCCTGAGTCCCGCCATTCAAGCTGTGCTGCGCAACCGCAACATGGGCGCTCTGTTAGGCGGGAATGATTCCTACCTTGATCGGCAGGTGCTTGATAAGGGCGGGGATTTGGCGCGGGCCGCAGCGGTGGATAACGCCGAGCAGTTGAAGCAGAACTATCTCTACTCGCGCGAGGGGCAGAACCGATTGCTGGGTGCGCGGAGCAACCTGCTCAACAACGACCTGATGCGCGGCATCGTTCCAACGGAGGTTGGCCAACGCATCAACCAGAACGATCTCTCCCGGCTCTACGGAATAGGCGCTGCTGAAAACGCCAACACCAATTACCGGGTGACGAATCCGCAAACAGAACTGGCCATCAAGCTCGGCTTGCTCGGGGACGCTTCCCGTATCGACCTTGCCAACACATTCTACGGATTGCGGAAGCCGTACGAACCGAACGTGGCCGGATTGATTCCGTCGAGAGTGGGTGGCCCAGTGTACAGTGGTGGTGGCGGTTACAGTCCAGCGGCCGATGCCATCTTGAGAAGTCCGCCTCCGACCATTGGCCAGCCGAATCAGAACGTGGCGGCTGGACGGGGGGGTGGTTTGACGCCGGCGCAGGAGTTTCAATTCTTCCAGCAGTATGGGGAGTGGCCGTATGGTTCGCCGCCAGCGCAACAAGTGGGTTACGGACCTACACCGAATCCAATACCACTCAGTCCTTGGGAGAAATACCCTACTGAAGTGCCGTGGAATCCTGACTTCAATTCTCAGCCCGATTATTGGGGCGGAAGCAACGTGGAGAACTACGCATGAACCTGAGCGAATCAGACAAACTGGGTGAGAGTGAAGTGCGTGAGATTCGGGAAGCGTGCTCTCCCCGCGTGGTTAGTTTCTGTAAACTCGGACTTTCTGAATCTGCAATTCGCGCTATTGTTGCACGCAGGGCATGGAAGCACGTCGCATGAGGTTTATTTACGGCTCAGACTATTCAGACGTAGCCAACCGTGAGTTGGCGACAGACTCCGCGCGTGACTCGCGCTACTTCAACTCGCTGGCATCCAATCGCGCGGCACAGGCGCAGCGTCAGCAGCAGGACCGGGACGCAGCCGCAACCCAACTGGACTGGCAACGGTTGCTGGCCAATGCCGCCATCGCTGCCCAGAGCAGGAATGACGAACTCGACCAGCGTGCTTTCTCGAATCAACTCGGACTGGCCAGGTTCAATCAGGACGTGGCTGGTTCAGGGCGGAATCAGTCGAACGTCCTTGCCGAACTGGCATTGAGAAAACGCGAGCAGGACTTGCGATACGGGCCGGATCATCAATCGGAGGTTGCGCTTGGGAAGTTTGAAAAACTGGCTCCGTATCTGGCGGACAATCCAGCTATCACTGAAGACACGATCGCATCCCTTCGACCAGATTTGAATCCGTCGGATTTGCCCGTGGCCAAGGCCATCTTCAGCGCGAACCGGCGCGACGTGATGAACCAGGACACGGAGCGCGGGAACGTCACGGACACCACGAACGCGCGCATCGCCAACATCCAGCGTGGAGCATTGGCCACGGAGATGGGACCGACCATCACGCAGGACACAGTACCACCCGGTGCTGGTAGTCGCGGTTGGTACAATCCGGCGCGTTGGTTTGGAAGTCGTGCGACACCTGAAGACGCAGCGGCGTATCGTGCCAAGGTGCTGGCGAATATCATGGCCGGCGAATTTGATCCAGATCTCCAGCCCATGCCGGCGAAAGAAGCATCTCAGGTGTTCCGGGACGTGAACCGTAATCAGGCGTTGGCGATGTCGCCTTATGATGCGGAGAGCGGTCGATTCCAGTTCACGCCACGGTTCTCCGCGGCACCATCCGCGCAGCTACCGGCCATTGTCCAGGCCCCGCTCGATCCTTTACAGCGCCATCGCGGTGTGATTTATCAGACACCAAAAGGCGCCCTTCGTTGGACAGGCACAGGCTGGATGGCGCCATGACATCATGGCTGAACTTACTGATGCGGACGTTTTCGGATCGAAGGAACTCTCGGATGCCGACGTGTTTGGTGATCCATCCAAAGAGCTTACCGACGCAGAAGTCTTCGGTGCTCCTGATGTGGCAACCAAGGAAGTTTCCAAAATACCTTCCGCATTTGATCGGGTAAAGGATTTAGCCACCACCTACGGTCCACTCGCTGCCAGCCAGGCGCTCTACAAAGGGGTGAAGGTGCTGACCGATCCGATCATTACCGCGCCGGAAGATTTGCGCCGGCAGGCAGCCGAAGCGCCACGGATTCGAGCATTGGCTGAACAGGTGGGTGCGGCACCGGTGCGTGAGCGTGCCCCCATGCCGTCGCTTCCAACGGTCACGTCCAGCACGGAACCACTGAAGGCAGAGGAACCTAAGCCTGCCCCGCTTCCAGAACACATGGCGTTCGAGGCGGCGTTTGGTAATGAACTTACCAAAGCCGCGCAGGAATTGGTGTCACCGGAGAATCAGGTCATCCTTGCTGCCACGGCGGGAGCTTCGGCAATCCCCAAGATTGGCCAATATGTCAGTCGGGTGGTGGCGGGATACTTTGGATTGCAAGGGGCAAAGAGCGTGATGGAGGCAGCGAAAGAATTGCGGGAGGCATCCACGCCCGAACAGAAAGGGGCAGCGTGGGGGAAGATTGCAGCCGGGGCTGCAATCGCAATTCCAGCCACCGTCCACGCCGTTACAGGAAGACCAGCCGCAAGCAAAGGAGAACCAGATGCCGCTCGTATCGAAAGCCCAGTGGAGAAAGTG
>Ga0137451_1000022_pt1 | contig 52714 bp, 53 predicted proteins | sample EasRivERMGT500_2_FD_102336 | JGI IMG/M metagenome (GOLD analysis project Ga0137451, IMG submission 102336) | Soil microbial communities from meander-bound floodplain in the East River, Colorado, USA - East River MetaG ERMGT500_2 | ecosystem: Environmental > Terrestrial > Soil > Floodplain ... | reverse complement strand
GCCGCAAGCGTAAAATGTTTCGCCACCGACTTTCCCACCGCGTCGGTCGTTCGTCGCAAGCGACGCCCGCCGCCGTGGAAAAGTCTCAGCCCAGCCTCACACACAGAAATCAGGACACCCCCGCGGTGCCGGCCAGAAGCGAGCGCACCTGTTCTAGGCTGCTCAACATCTGCGTCTTCAGGGTCACGATCATCCTCCAAGAATGACCTGACCGATCTTGCATCCAGACTCATTTCTCGTTGGAAACCCGTGCCCTCCCCAGGCTCATCTGTCATTGGAAGAGGTTGTCTCTTGCGCGAGGCCACCCCGCGCGTGCAATATAGCGCCGTTTGCGCCGATGCCATCGGACGATGTCTAAACCCAAAACCGCTTTGATCACCGGCATCACCGGGCAGGACGGCGCCTACCTTGCCGAGTTCTTGCTTGCCAAAGGCTATGTCGTGCACGGGATCAAGCGCCGCTCGTCGCTTTTCAACACCGCCCGCATCGACCATCTTTACGAAGATCCGCACGTCAAAGACCGGCGCCTCATACTCCACTACGGCGACATGACGGATTCGTCGAGCCTGGTGCGCATCGTTCAGGAAACGCTTCCCGATGAGATCTATAACCTCGCGGCTCAAAGCCACGTGGCCGTGTCGTTCGAGGAGCCCGAGTACACGGCGGATTCCGATGCGCTCGGAACGCTGCGTTTGCTCGAGGCCGTTCGAATCCTGGGCCTGGGCAAGAAAACGCGGTTTTACCAGGCCTCGACCTCGGAACTCTACGGCCTGGTGCGCGAGACGCCGCAGCGCGAGTCGACGCCCTTTTACCCCCGCTCGCCTTACGGCGTGGCGAAACTCTATGCGTACTGGATCACGGTCAACTACCGCGAGGCGTACGGGCTTTATGCCTGCAACGGGATCCTGTTCAACCACGAATCCCCGGTTCGCGGCGAGACCTTCGTGTCGCGCAAGATCACGCGGGCACTTGCCCGCATCAAGCTCGGGATGCAGGACTGCCTGTATCTCGGCAACCTCGACGCCAGGCGCGACTGGGGTCATGCGCGCGACTACGTCGAAGCCCAGTGGCTGATGCTTCAACAGCCCGAGCCCGAGGATTTCGTGATCGCTACGGGCAAGCAGCACAGCGTGCGCGAATTCGTGAATCTAGTCGCGGAGAAACTCGACCTGCGACTCGACTGGCAGGGCAAGGGCGCCGATGAGCACGCGATCGGCGCCTCCGGGAAGAAAGTCGTGACAGTGGACCCCCGCTATTTTCGCCCGGCCGAAGTGGACACCCTCGTAGGCGATCCCTCCAAGGCAAGAGAGAAACTCCGCTGGCACGCGAAGACGAGCTTCGAGCAGCTCGTTGAGGAAATGGTGCGGGAAGACCTGCGCGAGGCCGAACGCGACGCATTGGTGAAGAAGCACGGCCATCGCGTGCACAAGCACCACGAATAGACCGGTGCACAAGACCGCCCGCATCTACGTCGCCGGCCACCGCGGGCTGGCGGGTTCGGCGATCCTGCGCTGTCTGGAGGCGCTGGGCTATTCGAACCTGGTCTTGCGCGCCCACGCAGAGTTGGATCTCACCGGGCAGGATGCGGTGCGCAATTTCTTCGACAAAGAGCGCCCGGAGTACGTGTTCCTCGCGGCAGGCAAGGTCGGGGGAATCCTTGCCAACAACTCCTTCCCCGCCGATTTTGTCTATATCAATCTCGCGATTCAGGCCAACGTCGTTCACTCGGCATGGCGCACCGGAGTCAAGCGGCTGCTGTTTCTCGGCTCCTCGTGCATCTATCCACGCGATTGTTCGCAGCCGATGAAGGAGGAGTACCTCCTCACGGGGCCGCTTGAGCCGACCAACCGGCCCTATGCCGTGGCGAAAATCGCCGGTATCGAGCAGTGCTGGTCGTACAACCGGCAGTACCAAACGCGGTACCTGGCGACGCAGCCGACCAACTTGTACGGACCTGGCGACAGCTACGATCTTAATAACTCGCACGTGCTTCCGGCGCTGATCCGCAAGATTCACGAAGCCAAAGCGAGCCGGGCGCCCGAGTTCGTCGTGTGGGGGAGCGGACGGCCGCTGCGGGAATTTCTCTATAGCGACGACATGGCCGACGCCAGCTCCTTCCTGATGAACCTCGATGACGCAAAGTTTTCGCAGCTCGTGCGGCCCGAAGTCTGTCCGCTCATCAACATGGGCTACGGGGAAGAACTCTCGATCGCCGAGCTCGCAAGAATCATCTCTGAGGTCGTCGGCTACACCGGTCAAATCCGCTTCGACACTTCCAAGCCCGACGGCACGCCGAGGAAGCTTCTCGACAGCGGTCGTTTGCTTGCACTGGGTTGGCGCCCGAAAGTGGGACTCAAGGAGGGAATTGCTCGGGCCTATGCGGATTATCAGCGGCGGTTCGGTTAGGCTCGTTGGAAAAGGGGGCCGTCGCGCCGAAGGCCCACGGGTTTTTCGAAGCGTCGGGGATTTGGGCTCTGGTGCATCCCCGCCGGTTGGACTCTCCCCCTAAAGAGAATAATATTCAACGGCCTGCGGTTCACCCCGCCGGCAAGCGTTCGCCCCTACAACACTCTTAGGAATGTGCCCTATGCATGGGCGATGTGCGCAGCGCATTTTCGGGCTTCACGTTTGCGTCGCTGGCCGTGATTGGCGCGAGTTTCGACTTTGGGCATCTATCATCTTACGTTGTGCCGATGCTGCTGTTTCAGTTCATATTCGACACGACCTTAACCTTCGTGCGGGGCCTTCCGCGGGGAAAAGGTCTATTCAGCTCCTCAACCGCATGGGATCGGTGCGTTCCTCCTCGTCGGACTGGAGCCGCAGAACCGGGCGTACGCGTTTCCACCCTTTTTGGTTTTACAACGCCATCCACGCCGGCAATGTGCTCCGACGCGCAAAGGCGATGAAGCTGTTGGCCGTACCACTTGCCACGACGGCTACGAGACCAGCCAGACGACTCGAAAGCGTGTCGAAGAGCACTTCGGCTGGGCCAAGACCGTGGGCCGTATCCGCCAGACCGTGCACCGAAGGCTGCGCCGAGTCGATCAACACTTCAAGCTCACGATGACGGCAAGTAAACGTGCTGAGAATCGCCCGAATGTCGGGCGCAGTTCTGCAGGGAGCAGCGTGGTGAGCCCAGATGTGAGGGCATTGCAGCAGATCGGCCGGCATTGCAGCGTCCGATCGGTCGCGATTTAGATTTAGCCTTCCGCCGCATTCGTCTCGTCTTTGAACATCGAGTCGATCATCATGAATAGGCCACTTTCAACAGCCTGTTAGGTTCTGAGTACTCTACTTTGGGTATCTCGAACATCGATACATACTGTAGGTATTTCCATGAAAAAGCTAATTTTGCGATTTCTTCCAGTAGCAGACTTTCTACTGGTTCCATTTGTTTATCCTTCCGGATGGTTGCTAAAGAACGTGCGTCGTGCAGGAGTCCAGAACTTGCCTCGCTGCAAAAACGCTCTTATGAAGATTGGGGTTTTCCCCATTCGCAATCACTATTACGAGCCACAATTTGATAATCGAAAAACCAAACAACCATTGTCACAAGACCGAATTCTTCCTGGAATAAACTGGAACACCACCGAACAACTCAGAATACTTGACACGCTCTCATACTCGCACGAACTTGCAGATATGCCGCAAAAAAAGTCCACTAGGTTCGAGTTTCATTTGAATAATGGGGCATTTGAATCGGGGGATGCTGAATATTGGTATCAGCTAATTCGCGCGGTTAAACCCAAAAGAATATTTGAAATTGGCAGTGGGAACTCCACTTTGCTAGCAATCAAGGCTATTCGTAGAAATCGCGAGCAAGATCCCAATTATAAGTGTAAGCATGTTTGCATCGAACCTTATGAAATGCCTTGGCTCGAAGAAACTGGCGTATTAGTTGTCAGGAAAGTGATCGAAGATGTCGAGTTATCCTTTTTCTCTGAGCTTGAAGAGAATGATATCTTGTTCATCGATTCGTCCCATATCATAAGACCTCAGGGCGATGTGCTTTTTGAGTATCTTGAACTACTGCCTGCTCTCAGCAAAGGAGTGATTGTCCATGCGCATGACATATTTTCACCGAAAAACTACCTGAAACAGTGGTTAGAAGATGAGGTGAAATTCTGGAATGAGCAATATTTGCTAGAGGCATTCCTGTCACACAATAGTAGTTGGAAAATCATAGGATCACTCAATTTGTTACACCACAATTACTACGACAAACTGAAATCAGTTGCGCCGTTCTTAACACCTGATAGAGAGCCTGGTTCCTTCTATATACAAAAAGTCGCGTAACAAAGAAGTTGCCCGCCTACCAGACCAAGGTCAGAGCGACGGCCTCGGGTGCATTCTAAGACTAGTAGCCGCGTAAGTTTCGCAATGCAAAGTGGAATATGCGCATAAAAACATGTTTGCAAGCGCGAAATCCTCTTTTTACAACAGACCCACAGGCAATTTGCTGATGTGCCCCCGGTGGCCATACCGCTAAGCATTCCCGAGGCCGAGGTCTCGGTGTCGCCTCGTCCTCCCGAGATCCGTCAGGTCTGCCGCGAACTCGCCGACTCTTCGATTGGCGGCCTCTTTACGTGCTCTATTGGCCTCGCCGGGACCGTCCCCCGGTTCGATGCACGACTAAGTGCTTACCAAGGCGCTGTCTCTGGCGGGTTGGCGCGACGGCGACTGGCCGTTCTGGTTTCCGGTATTGGTCTTTGCGCCCTTCATCGTCGATGCGAGTCTGACCTTGGTCAAGCGAATGGTCGCGGGCGAGCACTTCTGGCGGGCCCACAATAAGCACTACTACCAGTGCCTGGTGCGACTGGGCTGGAGCCATCGCGGCACGGCGCTGGCGGAATACGCACTAATGCTTGCATGCGGCGTAGCAGCGCTGTGGTCGCTGCGCCAGCCGCTATACTTGCAGCTGATCGCCGTCCTCGGAGTTATCGCGCTTAACGCTGCGCTGGCGTTATTGGTGGATTCCGCGTGGCGCCGCCGCGAAGACCATCACATTGAATCCGCTTAGGCCCCATCACCGCTCGGCGCTGGCTTTTGCCCATGACGTACTCGCATCCGCGGCGTCCTGGGTACTCGCTTTTTGGCTGCGCCTCAACCTGGAAATCCCCGAGGAGTTTCTCCCAGCGCTTGCCACGGCGGTGACGGCGGCCATTCCGCTGCACGCGTTGATTTTCTGGTCGCTCGGCCTGTACCGGGGCAGCTGGCGCTACGCGAGCCTGCCCGACCTTAAGCGCATCGCGTTCGCTTGCCTTATCGGCGCGCTAGCGGTGCCCGCGCTTCTTGCGTTCTTCCGCGCCGACATCAGCGTGCCGCGGTCTACTTTCATCCTCGCGCCTTTGCTGCTCGCCGCGATCATGTCCGGCAGCCGGATAGCCTACCGCGCTTGGAAGGAACGCGCGCTGTATGGCCACATCCAACTCGCCGGCGAGCCGGTACTGGTGATCGGCGCCGGTGACATCACGGTGAATCTGCTGCGGGAGATTGAGCGCTCGAGCCAGTGGCGTGCAGTCGGGATCCTCGACGATGACCCAGCCTGGCATGGACAAGTCTTGCTCGGCGTGCGGGTCCTGGGGGGACTTAATGAGGTAGGCCGCTGGGCACAGCAGTTGGACTCCCGACATGCGATCATCTCTCTGCCGGCCGCGTCGGCCGGAGTGCGCAGGCGCGCCGCGGAGCTTGCCGGCGCCGCGGGCTTGACGGTACTTACCGTGCCTTCCTATGACGACCTGCTGTCGGGCAAGGTCACCGTCTCCCAGATCCGCCGCATAGAGCTCGAAGACCTGCTCGGGCGCGACCAGGTGGTCCTTGATGACGCCGGTCTGCATAGGCTGCTCACGGACAAGGTCGTGTTGGTCACAGGGGCCGGCGGCTCGATCGGCTCGGAACTCGCCCGCCAGATCGCGCGATTCAAGCCGGCCTGCCTGGTCTTATTCGAGTTGAACGAGTACGCCCTGTACTGCATCGAACAGGAATTCGCGACTGCGAAGGAAAAGACCGCCATAGCGCCGGTCATCGGCGACGTGCGCAACACCGCCCGGGTGCATGCGGTTTTTTCGCGGTTCAGGCCTGCGGTGGTGTTCCACGCCGCGGCCTACAAACACGTGCCGCTCATGGAAATCGACAATGCCTGGGAAGCGGCGCAGAACAACGTTCTTGGGACGCTGCGCCTGGCGCGCGCCGCGCGCGATCACGGCGTAGGAAAATTCGTCCTGATTTCGACCGACAAGGCGGTGAATCCGACCAACGTCATGGGCGCCACCAAGCGCCTGTCCGAGCAAGTGTGCCAGGCGCTGCAGCGGGCCGGTAGCACGCGTTTTGTCGTGGTCCGCTTCGGAAATGTGCTCGGCAGCACGGGGAGCGTCATCCCTAAGTTCCGCGAACAGATTGCGCGAGGGGGACCGCTCACCGTGACCCATCCGGAAGTCACGCGATACTTCATGTCGATACCCGAGGCTGCGCAGCTGGTGCTCCAGGCGGGCCTTATGGGCGACGGAGGCGAGATTTTCGTGCTGGAGATGGGCGAGCCGGTCAGGATCGTCGATCTCGCGCGCGACCTGATCAGGTTGTCCGGCTTCAGCGAGGAGGACATCGGGATCGAATTTACCGGCCTCCGCCCAGGCGAAAAGCTCTACGAGGAGTTGCTCTCGGACCGCGAGAGCGCGCTGCCCACCCCGCATCCCAAGCTGCACATTGCCAAAGCGGGCGCCGCTCCAGATAAACCATGGCTCGCCGAGATCGAAACCTGGCTCTCGCAACCACACTCTGCGAGCGACGACGAAGTGAAAAGGGAACTCAGCAGCAGAGTGCCCGAGTACCGGCCCGCCGCCGCTGGAAGCGGCTTGCATGGAGTTCAGGCAAAGGGGTGAGGTAGCGGCCGAGCGCGCCAGAGCCTCTCAAAGCCCGATACCGCCTGCACCACGCTCAAGTCTTTGAGATCTTGGCTCGCCGGCTGCACCAGCTCGTGCCGCGCTTTCCATGGCCGCCAGCGCTCGGGAGTCGAGTCTCCGAAAAAACACAAGATCGGTTTGTCGAGCGCCGCGGCAAGGTGCATCGCGCCTCCGTCGGTGCATACGACATAGTCGCAAAGCGACAGGGCCGCGATCAGCCGGGAAACCGCTTCGGTGGGGCACGGCAGAACAGGAATCCCTTTGCAATATTCCATAACGGCGCGAGCCTTGTCATCATCGCCCGCATGCTTGGGGTTATCGGGCTCGCCGGGAGCCCAAAGCAGGAGAAATCTTGCCGCATGCCGCTCGCCGATTGCGCGGATCAGGGCTGCGAAATTTTCGGCCGACCACTGCTGCTTCTTACTCTTTGCGCTGATATGCACGCCGACCACCGGTTTGCCTTGCCCTAAGCGAGCAAGGGCCGGCTCGATTTCGCGACGCTCGCCGGCGTCAGGAAATACGTGCGCAGAGGGCGGCGAGCCGTTCACGCCGAGCGCCCTGAGCAGTGTGAACACCTGCTCCACCTCGTGGGCGTTCGTCGCGCGGTCGTACAGCAGCGCAATGTCGACCGGGGGATGGCCTTTGTCGGGTTCGGCATAGCCGAGCACGTGACGCGCGCCGATCATCCTCGCGAGCCGCAGCGACCGCGGGTCAAACCCCGGGGTAGCCAGTATGGCGTAATCGAATTTCTCCTTGCGCAGCTTCACGATCAGCCGCAGCCGATCGAAATAGACCGAGACGACGGAGCGCTTTTCACCGCGATGCTTTCCCTTCTCGTACGCGTAGACGGCGTCGATCCCGGGATTTCCGGCCAGAACCGCCTGGTAATACGTATTCACGAACGCCGCGATATGCCCGTCAGGATAGCGCTCGCGCAGCGCGGCGATCAGCGGCGTGGTGCAGACGAGACCGCCGATATTTTCGCGGCGGATAACCAGGATGCGTGGACGCTTTTCCATGGCGGCGACAGAGGATGCGGAGGAGCTCACAGTCGCCGGCTGATTCCATGCGGCGCGCTACGCTGCTTCACGGCGTGGCTGACCAGGGTTAGAAAGTAGGTCAAGCCGGCGCGGCCGCCAGCGACGCACGGGGCTCGGGCTTGGCAAATACCTGAAACAAAGCCACTGCCATAAGATTGAGCGGCAGCACACGGACGAGGAGCTCGCGAAAGATATTGCGTCGTTCATCCACCATGATCGATTCCGATCGCGTCAGTCCGTGCCGGAGGGCCCGGTGCGCACAGAAAGAATGCGCCGATCGGTACGACAGAAGCCAGCGATGCCGGTCCTGGATCGGATCTGGGCCGAGGACGTACTTTCCAGCCTCCCTGCCGCGGAGAAAGCGCAGACGCTCGCGGAAATGGTAGGAGTTCGGAAGGACTACCATCACCTGCCGTCGCGCGACCCGAACCATCTCGTCGAACGCAAACCAGATGTTATCGACGTGTTCGAGCACGTCCAGGGCGGTCACGACGTCGAACGAGGCATCGGCGAAAGGGATGCCCTTCTCAAGGTCGCATACTCGGGTTACATTCGGCCCCGGACTGAGGTCGACGCCGGCGTAGGACACTTCCCGCGGAAGATACTTCCCCAGAATCCCGTCACGACAACCTATATCGAGAACCGAACGCGCATCCGGCGCGATCCGTCGCGCCACCTCCTCAAACTTGGAAACGTAGAGATCAACCATTGCCGACGCCGGGCGCGACGACGTCCTCCGGATTCCTGGACGACAGATAGAGCGCAAGAATTATCATCGCGAGCAAAGCATGTTCGTTGTACCACGGCGTGCCGAAAGATCCGGAGACGATGGGCACCACCAGCGCTCCCATGCCCGAGAGCCACAACCAGTTTTTCCAGCGGTGCGCGCGCCAGTCCCGGACAAGCGCCCTTGCCGGGAAAAGGAAGAAGGTCAATATGGCGATCAAGCCGAAGATTCCCTCCTCCACGAGTTTGTTAAGAAACATGTTATGCGCGTGTGTGAGCTTGTTTCCCGGCAAATTGAGCGGCTCGTCGAAGCGCAGTTTACCCAATTCAATCCCGGAAAAATTGCGCGGTCCCACGCCGAATAGCAAGGTGTTGCCCTGCGTGACCTGCGCGAGCCCGACGCGCCAGTTGGAGATCCTTTCGGAATCGCTTTGTTGCAACTCGCGCTGGAACGCCATCTGCGTGACCTTGGATACGATGCGCCTCTGATCAAACACGTTTGGCAGCATCAATACTGTTGCAACGCAAAGAACGACCAGGAGGGACACGGCGATCCAGAGATCCCATCTCTTCAGAAGCGATAACGCGAGCAGCAGCGCGATCCCGGTCGCCAATATCCCACCCCTGCTTGCCATCGCGAAAAGGCCTAACATCAAGAGCGCAGCAACGGCCCACCAGTATCGTCCTTCATGGTTTCGACGGACTTTGTCACCAGCGCTGGGACCATCGCGAGCGAACAATGCCATTCCCATCGCCATCACCAACACAACCCCGACATATATCGACGAGTGAGTGACGACGCCCACCGAATGCAACTCCAGCCACCAGCGCTTGCCCTGCATTATCTCCACCACCCCCCAAATCAAGCCGACCGTGACGCCGGCGGCTACCATCACGGCCAGGGAATATTTCTGTGCGTGGGTGTAACGCTCGCGGTAGACGATTAAAAACACGATCGAGTAGGACAAGACATCCTTCAATCCCTTATCGCCGTTGGGGAAAGGCCAATTGACAAGAGTGCTTACTGCTGCGACCAGAATAAGCCCCAATACAGCCAGTTCGACTGGCTCGGGCCTTTGGAATCCGAGCCTGCGTTCGGAAATGGCGCGCGTGAAGCGTAAGAGTATAAGTAGCGCTAAGGCGATATTTTTCGGCGCCTCGAGGGTAGGCAGCACCACGAGCAGCATGCAAAGCAGGGGAAATTCCACCCGCCTGATGTAGGTTGCGGTCGCTGCAGCTGCGGCAGTCATGCGCGCCCCAAAACGGCAAGGGTCGGCTGCAGAACCGCCTCGACCGCCAGAGTCGTGAGACAGTCGCTCACCTTACTGCCGCCGCAGCCATCGAGATTGCAGGGACGGCAGGAGTGGTTCTGCGCCACCACCCGCGCATCGGCGTTGAGCCAGGGACCCCAGACAATCTCCGATGACGGTCCGAAAAGTGCAACGCAAGGACGTTTGAGCGCGCTCGCCATGTGCATCGGCACGGAATCGACGCAGATCAGGCAGCGACACGCATCGATGAGCGCTCCCAACTCCTTCAGATTAAGCTGTCCGGCCAGGTTGATGACCGGAACCTCAGCGCAAGCGCGCAGGACCTCGTCAATCATTGCGAGTTCCGTAGCATCGGGAGCCGCAGACACCGCCACGCTCACGCCTCTCGCGTGCAGTTCGCGCACGAGCGCCGCGACGCGCGCCGGCGGCCAGCACTTGAATAGCCAGCGCGAGGTGGGATGCACCAGCGCGAATTCCCGCTCGCGAGAACCGGCCTCGCGCAGCAGCTCCCGCACGCGCTCTCGCGCCGCCTCAGGAATGGCAAATACGAGGTCTCGCTGCTCCGGCTCCGGGAATATGCCTATGCGCCGGGCGGCGTCCAGGTTCTGCTCGACCATGTGGCGCGGCAGGCGAGGGCGCTTCACGATATGGGTATAAAGACGGCGCTTGAAGCGTCCAGCGCCGCCCTCAGGAGCCCACCCGACACGATAGCGTGCGCCTGAAAACAAGGCGCAGAGAGCACCTCGGTCGCCCTCGGTAAGATTGATGACCAAATCGTAGCTCCGCCCGCGAATGGCGCGGAGCAAAGCGATTTCGCGGCCGATCCGGGGCAAGAGACCCAGTCGCTTCCAGGAGTAGTCGTAGAGATGGAAGGCATCGATGGCCGGATGCCCCTCGAGCATCGGCAGGGTGTCCTTATAAATGTATGCGTCGATCCGGGCGAGCGGCAATCGCGTCTTGAGCACGTTGAATAACGCCGAGCTGAGCAGCACGTCGCCATGATGACGCAGCTTTACCACCAGCACGCGCCGCACCTTCGTCAGGTCGGGATAGTCGCCGTAGGAAATCATGTGAGCTGCATCAGCGTAATCAGAATTGCTCATGGCGCCCGGCGCGAGAATATTGTGCGCCCATTCTCGCGCCTTTGTTGCAAGGGTCGGGAGGCTGAGAGCGCAAGACGCGAATCGGTTCGGCTACTGCCGCGTAACATCGCGAAATACCTTTTCCATTCGATCGAGCATCGTTTCCACGCTCAGATTCGCGGCACAGTATAGTCGCGCCGCAGTTCCGAGCCGCTCGCGCAGCTCCGCGTCGCCAAGCGCCTTTTGCAAGCCCCGCCCGAGGTCGGCTGCGTCTTCGGTCCTGACGAGGATGGCCGTCGTCCCGTCGCGGGCGATCTCGCCGATACCACCGCACGCCGTGGTAACGCAGGCAAGGCCGCACAACATTGCCTGCACCAGCGCCTGCGGCACACCTTCGTTGGCATAGGACGGCAGCGCGAACACATCCAGCGACTGCAACCAGGGCAACACGTGGTCCTGGTTTCCGGCAAGCCAGACCCGGTCCCCTACACCGAGCTCGCGGATTTTCGACTCAATGTTCCGTCGCTGTGGTCCGTCGCCGACGATGACCAATCCGACATCTTCAGGGAGCCGGCTCAAAGCTTCAATCAGGTAGCGATGGCCCTTCCAGCTTCGCAGCGTGGCGACGATGCCGACCAGCCGGCGATCGGGCGGGAGGCCGGTGAGGCGCCGCGCCGCATCGCGGGGACCGGGGATAAAACGCGCCGCGTCGATGCCAGTGGGAATCGAGGTGGTGCGCTCGGGAGCGAATCCGTTATCGCGAATCAGTTGCAACCGCAGGCTCTCTGCCGTGGTGACTACGTGCTGCGTCGCGCTGCGATAAAGCCAGCGCGTAGGCAGATTCGTCGGGACCGAAGCGGAAACATGGCGCGTGCGTACGATCGCAGGGGCCTGGGCCAGAGTCGCGCATGCGAGCACCGCGAGCCAACTGTCGGTCGAGCTGTGAGTATTGATCACGTCCACCGGGCGAGCTTGCAGCCTGCGGCGCAGCGCGAAGAAACCTCGTGGGCTCTTTCTTGCAATGGGGAGCGGCACCGCGTCCAGACCTCGTTTGAGCGCTGCTTCGAAAATCGGCGCTTCGCGTGGCGCGGCGATCGCGACGTAATGACCCCGACCCGAAATCCCTTCGGCCTCGTCGAGGATCCGGATCTCCTGCCCTCCCCATCCCAAGGACGCTTCCGTGTGGAGGATGCGCATGCGAGCTGCAACCCGCGGTTCCGGCTCGTTCGCGTTCGACATGTCAGTGACTCTTTTCGCCGCTCTGGCAGTGATTACCCTTATCGGACTGTCTGGATCTGTGGGGCCGTTTCTGACAACGCAAATTTGAGTAGCGCTGCGATCACCGGTTCAGCCTGCACGTCGTAGATGCATACCGGTTTTTCCAATACACATTGCCGCCGCGAACAAGTACTTACCCAGCTTACCTGATGGCCATGCAGGCTATGCTTGTCACGACAGGATAATGCGGGCACATGAAAGTATTGTCCTGGTCCAAACAAGTGGCCCGCGTCTCCATATAGATCGTTCTGTCCTTGGCCTGTCAGCACCACCACCGGAAGACCGAGTGCCTTTGCCAAATGGAGCACGCCTGTGTCTGAACCGAATACAGCGCGCGCACGCTCAATCCGCTTGGCCAATTCCAGGAGCGAGGTCCGGCCGACCAGGTTGGTCAGCGTCACATGAGACGGCAGTAACCCGGTGAGCCGCGTTGATAGCAATGCATCATCATGCGTGCCCGTCAGCACTGTTTTAACTCCACGCTCATGCAACGCAACGACGACTTGCGCATACCGTTCAGGCAACCATTGCCTCAGAGGAGAACGTGCCCCGATATGCATCACCACAAAAGGCCTGGATATTCGCTGTGGTTCTGGGATAGTGCTGAGATCCAGATAGGGTGGTCTCAAACCCAGAAATTGCGGGTCACTCCCCAGCAATCTAAGTAAAAGCCAGGATTGATGAGTCAATTCAGGTTTATCGGTCGGGAAAGGAATCATTTGGTCAATCAGATGAGAGTGCCGACCCTTTGGATCATCGAAGCTGACAATTTTCCGCACATCCAATGCAGCCATCAGGGGCAGGTGCCTGGTCTCGAAGGCAACAAAAGCAATGTCGAAACGATTCGGTACCAATACCGTGATCTCACGCAACTCCATGTAACCCATCGGCTCGGGTATCACACGACGGACACCCTTAACCCTTTCTGCGAGCGCAACGTATTCTTCCCTGACGAGCAGTGTGACATTCGCTTGAGGATAGCGCCGACAAACCGCCGCCACCAAAGGCAAGGTCATGATCAGGTCGCCAAGAAAAGTTGAGGCAACAATCAGTATTTCTTTTGCTTCACTATGAGCAGGAGGCTTGCGGAATTTTCGTGAAAAAGATTTGGCCCCTAGCGCGGCTTTGAAGAGCACATGCCCCAACGTCGAGTTTGCCCGTTTCGCCAATCTAAACCCCTATGTCCCGGCGGCCGCAAGCGCCGAGACAACGCCTGCGTCCGGATGCTGGAACTGTAAGCGGTACAGCCGGGCATAGGACCCGTTGGCCGCGAGAAGCGCCGCATGCGTTCCGGATTCCACAACGCACCCCTGATCGAGCACGAGGATACGGTCGGCATTCTGGATGGTCGATAGCCGGTGCGCGATGACAAGCGTCGAGCGGCCCTTGATCAGCATGTCGAGCGCCGCCTGGATATGGCGTTCCGATTCGCTGTCCAGCGCGGAGGTCGCCTCGTCCAGGATCAGCACCGGCGCATCCTTGAGGAACGCGCGCGCGATCGCGAGCCGCTGCCGCTGCCCCCCCGAAAGGCGCACGCCGTTCTCGCCGATCACGGTGGCGAGTCCTTCGGACATCTCGCTGATGAACTGCATCGCATGCGCCGCTTCTGCCGCGCGAACGATCTCAGCCTCGCTCGTCCCGGCGAGCCGGCCGTAGGCGATGTTGGCGGCGACCGTGTCGTTGAAGAGCACGATGTCCTGGCTCACCAGTGCGATGTTTGCGCGCAGGCTTCCCAGTTTCAAGGTCGCGATGTCGACGCCATCGAGCAGGATTTGCCCGGAATCCAGAGGGTAGAACCGCGGCAACAGATTGGCGAGCGTAGACTTGCCCGCCCCCGAGGCTCCCACCAGCGCCACGGTTTCGCCCACCTGTATCGAAAACGACACCCGATCGAGGGCCTTACGGGCGCTTCCCGCGTAGCTGAAGCCCACGTCCCTGAAGTTGACTTCGCCGTTTGCTCGGCCGATTTCTTGCGTCCCGGTATCGCGCTCGGGCGGTTCGTCCATCAGGCGAAACACGCTCTCCGCCGCGGCGAGCCCTTTCTGCAAGGTCTGGTTTGCGCCGGTCAACCGGCGTAGCGGTGGGAGCACCAGAAGCAACGCGGTGAGGAACGCAACGAATCCGCCCACGGTCGTCTCGTTGGCCACCGCCTGGCGCACCGCAAGATAGATGATGAATGCGAGCACCATCGAAACGAAGATCTGCACCAGGGGTACGCTGGCCGCCGCCGACGCCATCATCTTCATGTAGAAGCGGCGCACCTTGTTTGCGCCGGCGTCGAAGCGCGTCCCCTCGTAGTCCTGCCCTCCGAACACCTTGACCACGCGATGGCAGCCGATGGATTCCTCCAATGCGTGGTTGAGATCGCCCATCGCTGCCTGCTCGGCCCGGCTCATGGAGCGCAGGCGGCTTGAAATCGCCCATGTAATCGCGACGGCGGGAGGTCCTACCAGGAGCGCAACCAGAGTGAGCTTCCAGTTAAGATAAAAGAGAAAACCCAGCAAGAAAACGATAGTCAGCGAGTCCCGGAACAACGCCGAGATCACACTGGTCGCGGCTCCGGTCAACTGGAGGACATCGAACGTAAACTTTGAAATGACGCTTCCGCTGGTGTGATTGTCGTAATAGTGCGTCGGCAGCCGCACGAGATTGGCGAACATCGCGTTGCGCAGATCCATCACGACCTTGCTCGCCACCCAGTGGATCGCGTAGTCGGACACGTACGAAATGATGCCGCGGAACAGGAACACGCCGACGATCAAGACCGGGAGCCAGGCGAGCAGGCCGCCTTCCTTGTTTACGAAACTGCCGTCGAGAAGCGGCTTGAGGAGCGCCGGAAAAGCGGGTTCTGTCACCGCCGTCAACACCATTCCTGCGATCGATACCGCGAACGGCGCCCAGTAGGGCTTCACGTAACGGAGAAGACGAAGGTAGAGCTGCAGGCTGTTGGCGCCGTGCGAAGCCATGGCTGCGCCGAAAAGTGGTGGATTGGATTATAACTGATCGAGGATCCCTTCCCGGGGTTCGAGGCCGGGAACCGGCTGCTCAAACCGGCAACAGGCTCCGATATATCGCGAGGAGATGCTCGGTCATGGACTGGAGACTGAGTCCCTCGGCGCGTTCGCGTGCCCTGCACCCCATCGCCTGCGCCTTCGAGACATCAAGTCGGGCGAGCCTTTCAGCGAGCGCATCGATCGCTAGCGCCTCCACAACAAAGCCGTTTACGCCTTCATCGATCAGCTCCGCCGTGCCGCACTGCGGCGTGACGGTAACGGGCAAGCCGCAAGCCATGGCTTCGAGCGCTGCGTTCGGGAATGGGTCGTAAAGGCTCGGCAAGACGAAGCTGTCGGCTGCACCGTACCAGGGCTGCACGTCCAATTGCGCGCCTGCAAAATGCACGCGAGATGCAATTCCGCGCAAACTCGCGAGGCGCTCGGCGCTTGCCTTTGCCTTGTCCCGGCCGACGACAACCAGGTGGGCATCCCGCTGCCCGGAGCGGGCAAACGCCTCGATCAGGCGAAATACGCCCTTGCGCTCGAAACCGCCACCGACAAACAGGTGCACGAGCGAGTGCTGCGGAATGCCGAGCTTGGTTCGCATCGCCGCACGGTGTGCTTCGCGCAAGCGCGGATGGAATGCCTCGAGGTCGATGCCGTTGTAGACGACGTGGAGCTTTGCCTCCGGCGTGCCGAAACGCGTGTGGATCTCGTCTTTCACCATACGCGAATTGCAAATCACGGCGCGCAGGCGCGGGCTTGCGAACAGGCTCCGTTCCGCGGCGAGAACGTAGCCGTGATAGGGATTGAGCGCCAGGCCGAACCGGCCGAGCGGACCGAGCGCCGCACGCCGATTGTCCAGCCACTGAGCGTGGACGCCGTCGCCGGCGCGGTAGATGTCGCAACAGGCGATGCGCTCATGCGATTGGACGAGATCAAACGGCCGGCGGGCGATTTCACGGCACACCGCGCGGGCGAAGCTCCAGTCCCGCCACAGGCGGCCGATGTAGAATGGATCGCAACGAACCACATTCCCTGGATAGCCGACCCATTCGCGCGCGAGCACGGTCACCGCGACATCCTGCCCTCCGAAGGCGCGGAGCGTCCGTTCGATGAAACGCTCAGCGCCCCCATAGGCGCTGTAGCGCTGCCGCACCAGGGCGAGATGCATTCGCTATTTCCGTGCGAGATCGAGCCGCTCGCACAATGCGCGAACGCCCTCGATAACGCGCGGGCCCTGCCCGTGAAGCAGATCCGGATCGATCGCGTAAATCCTGCCGCCGCGAACCGCGGGAACGGGCTCTAGGCCGCGCCACGCCTGCAGCGCCTCGCTGCCAAAACCACCCGTGACGATCGCTTCGGGGCGCGCTTCGAGAACTCTCTCGCGGGAGACAAGCGGGGTAAGCGTCTTTGCAGCTGCGAAAACATTGTTCCCGCCGCAAACGCGAAGCGCATCGCTGATGAGGTGCGCGCCGTTCACGGTAAGCATGGGACGGTGCCAGATCTCGAGGAATACCGTCACGCGGCGCTCCGCCGCGTAGCGCTCGCGCAAGTCCGCGATCTCATTCTCGAACTGCCGGGCGCGCGCTTCGGCAACCTCGCCGCCCGCAAGCACGCCGACCAGACGAATGATGCGCGGGATGTCGGCTAGCACGCGTACCTCGGTAATGAAGACCCGCACGCCGAGGCGCTTCAGCCGATCGATCTGCAGCGGCGAATTGCCGCTTTGCCAAGCGAGGACGAGATCCGGCTGCAGAGCAATTAGTCGCTCGATATCCACGCGGCCGTGGCTTGCGACGACGGGCAGCCGCCTCGCCTCGGTCGGATGGCGGCTGAAGCTCGAGACGCCAGCGAGGCTTGCCCCAGCGCCGGCGGCAAACACCATTTCCGCAAGATGCGGTGCTAGGCAAACAACGCGCCGCGCCGGCCGTTCGAGCGAGACGGTGACGCCGCGGTCATCCGTCAGCTGCAGCGCGTGCGCGCTCGCCGCTGCCCCGGCCGCGATCGCGAACGCGAAGAGGCGGGTCATCGTCGCGGCAGGAGCTGGATCACCAGCGCGCGCCGCAGCCGGGATACGTCGATCGCGTCGGCGGGGCGGTAATGCATGCCGCGCACATTAGCAGAAAACCGTCCGGGACTCCGCGACCGGGCCGCAGATACATCGCTTGAAGGACGGTTCTCAGAACCGGTGTTCGGCGCTCAGGAGAAGACTGCGGCCAGGTTGTGGGTAAGCGTTGAACGAAGTGCCGGCGCCGTTGCGAATCGCATAGCTGTAATAGCCCCGGTTGAGAATATTGTTGATGGACGCGCTTAGACTGAGTTTATCCACGAAATGCGCGAGCTTCAGGTCGGCGGTCGCGTAAGACGGCATGCGATCGGGAAAAGTATTGATCTGGTCGTTGTCGTAGAACTGCCTGCCGACATAGCGAACCGTCCCGCTCAAACGGGTTCTTTCGTTCAGCCGCCAGGAGTATCCAGCATTGGCGGCATTTCGCGGCACGAGTGGAATCGTGTTGCCCGATACGTCAACCCCGCCGACCACGCCGTCGCGAAAGCGGGCCTGCGTCGCCGACGCGTTGGCGAAAAAGGTCAGCATCGGGTTGGCGCGCAGGGAAATATCCAGCTCCACCCCTTTGCGGCGCGTGGGCGGCAGATTGATGTTCGAGAACGTCGGGAAAAAGAAGTAGATCTCGTTTTCCGAATCGATCAAGAAGGCACTGCCTCGTAAGCGCAATTCGCTCACGCGGTATTCAAGCCCGATCTCGCGCTCACGCGAGGTCTGCGGCTCGAGCAACGTGACGATGGCATCGAACGATGGTCCGCCAAATTGGTTGTAGACCTCGTCTACCGTGGCGATGCGAAAGCTCTGCCCTACACGGCCGTAGGCGGCGGTGCTCTGCGCCAGGTTTTGCCGCAATGCGATGTCCCATGCGCGCGGCGAGCTTGTCTTGGATCCGGCCGCATAGGCTGCGGGGCTCACCACGTCCGTCGCCGTGGTGGTCACGTGCTGCTGACGTGCCCCCAGCGTAAGCTTGGTGTCCTCTCCTATCGCCGTATTCTGCTGCGCATAGAGCCCTGCGTTGCGTTGAGTCGCAAAGACACGCGCCGTCGGAATTCCAAGTGTGTCCGACTTGCGTGAGTCGTAATCCCAATCGTCCGCGTCGATGCCAACGACCACGTTGTTGCGGTTGCCAAGTGCTTCGTAAGGAATTCTCAGACGCGGGGTGAGCGACCAGGTGCGCGTGCGGGTGTCGGTGTAGATATCTGGAAACCCGAAGCCGGAATAGTCCTTCACCAGCGATGTGCGCACGCTGTCGCGGTAGCCGAGCTCGGTGGCAAGCTCGCCGAATCCCAATCGGTAGCTCAGGACAAGCGTGCCACGCGTGCCGTCGCGCTCGGAGAAGTCGCTCGGTGTGCTCGCGCCCTTCGGATCGGTTTCGAGCTGTTGCGCCGTGCGCGCGCCCGGCAGCCGAAGCTTCTGCTGATCGAGTCCAAATTTGAACGCAGCCTGTCCCTTGTGCCCGAACCAACGCACGTCGCCTTCGACATTCCGTTGCTCGATACGGTTGTTGACACGATAGTTGTCAGACGCGTAATCATTTGCAAAGAGGGTCAGACCGAGCTGTTCGCCGGCCACCCCCGCCCCGCCTTTGAACTCCCGCGTTGCGTAGGTCCCCGCGCTCGCTCCAGCGCTCGCGCGGCTTGCCATTCGCTGCGGCGCTTTGGTGATGATGTTGATCGTTCCGCCTGTGGCGCCGCCCCCATAGAGGACCGAACCCGATCCCCGCCTGATCTCGATTCGCTCGATGCTCTCAATGGGAATCGCAGACCAGCGCACTGAAACGAGTTCATTCTCATTCAGGCGCTGGCCGTCCAGCAGCACAAGCGTGTTCTGGTCGCCCGTGATCCCAAATCCCCGCATGTCAATTTGCCAGTCCGGGCTGCCGGTATTGTCCCGGGTCACAATGCCCGCTTCTCGCGCGAGCAACTCGGGCAGGCTTTTCGCAGTGCTCTCGGCGATTTGTTGCGCTGTAATGACGGTCATGCCGATCGGCGCTTCCAGCTGGTTCTCCGGAAATCGCGTAGCGGTAACGATGACGGCGGCTTCCTCAGAACCGTGAGCGAACGAAAGCGGCGCGAGCACGGCAAGGAGCGCCGCGATGAAGGACAGTTTCATGGATTCCCCTCCGGCCGGCGTCCCCGCAGGCCTCTTTTGAAGTTGCGAGAGGAAATGCGACAGCGGAGCGAGCGGGACTTGCGCCGCTCCCCGCGGCATTTCCGACTATCGCTTGAGGCCGGTCTCCGGGCTTGTGGGATCGGGCGTATCGCCTTCCCGCGAACTCACGCTCACAGTGGCTAGGGCTTCAGGCCGGACGTGTGTATCACCGGGCTTCAGCCGCTGGGTTGATACGCCCGCGCACACTTACCGTTGCGGGGGCAGCAGAGGTATTGGCGATCGAAAACTTCTTTCCCCGACTTGGGGATTTTCAAGGGGCATCGCCCCTTGATCGACTGGGTGCCGCACCTCTTTCCCGTTTCACCCCGGCGCGAGATATGCGCCGGGACACCTCAAACGAGCGCGTTGATTGTACAACACAAGTGGCTGCGGATTGATCGGGAATCTACATTGAAAAAGAATCCTTACACCTTGACTTAACAGGATTTTCCAAACTATAGTGTGCTCGATGGAGAGCGAGCTCACCACACTCGAAGAGAAGATCCACCAAGCCGCGCGGCTGTGCCAGCGGCTGCGTGATGAAGTTCGGGGCTTGCGCCAGCAGCTCGCCACGCTCCAGGGTGACAAGCGGCAGCTCGCCGAAAAGATCGACGGCGCTCGGAACAGGCTCGAGCACCTGCTCAGGCAGATCCCCGAATAGCGCGTTCGGATGAGCCCCAAGCCCAAGACCCTTGATGTCACCATCATGGGCCGGACCTACAAGGTCGCGTGCTCGGAGGATGAGCGCGAGGCTCTGATCTCGGCGGTGGCCTATCTCGACAGGAAAATGACCGAAATAAAGAGCGTGGGCAGGGTGGCAAGCGCCGAGCGCATCGCCGTAATGGCGGCGCTCAACATCACTCACGAGCTGCTCAGCTCGCGGAACAACGCGAGCGGTTTTGACATCGAGGGGCTCCGGCGTAGAATGGCCGCAATGGAAGCGACGCTCGATCAGGCTCTCGCGCCGTAGGGGCTGCGAGGAGTTCGAGCGGCGCGCTAGAGATTGTCCCCTGTGGTGTTTGCCAAGACCCGTAACTTCTTGAACCAACATCTTGAATTTGGTTGCGGACTCAAGCGTCACTGTTGTGCGCGTCCCTAGTCGGATGTACCTGATGTGACCGGAAAGCGACCACCTCGGACCGAAAGGTTCAGGAATCGGTTCTAGCGGCATCGTCGGGGGACTCCAGATAGACGAAGAAGCAAGAACAACAAACGAAAACGCAGGCGCATGCCTGCGTTTTCGTTTGTGAACCCGGAATTGAGATTTCCTATCATGCCTTTCTGGTTGATGAAATCCGAGCCCGATGAGCTCGGCATCGACGATCTCGCTGCTGCTCCCGGCAAGACCACCGCGTGGTCGGGGGTGCGCAACTACCAGGCGCGCAACTTCATGCGCGACAGGATGCGCGTCGGCGACAAGGTCTTTTTCTACCATTCCAGCTGCCCCGAACCCGGCATCGCCGGGATCGCCGAGGTGGCCTCCGCGCCGTATCCGGACGCGAGTCAATTCGACGCGAAGAGCCCCTACTTCGATGCAGCCGCCAGGCGAGAAGCGCCGCGCTGGGTCAACGTGGATGTAAAGTTCGCTAAGAAAACCCGATTGGTAAGCCTCGCTGAGCTGCGCGGCGAGGCCGCGCTCTCCGGAATGCGCCTCCTTGCCCCCGGAAACCGGCTCTCGATCACTCCGGTGGACGCGAAAGAATGGAAGTTCATCACAAAGAAACTGATGAAGCTTTAGCCGCGGCAATTCCGTGGCCGTGCTGAATGAACCGCCTGAAAAACGACACGCTGATTCGCGCGCTGCTCAGGCAGCCCACGCGCTACACCCCGGTGTGGCTGATGCGCCAAGCCGGGCGTTATCTTCCCGAATATAACGATCTGCGCCGGCGCGCGGGCAGCTTCCTCGCTCTGTGCAAGACGCCTTCCCTCGCAACCGAAGTTACGCTGCAGCCGCTGGAGCGGTTTCCCCTGGACGCAGCGATCCTGTTCTCGGACATCCTCACCATCCCCGATGCGATGGGGCTCGGGCTTTACTTCGCTGATGGGGAGGGACCGCGCTTCGAACGGCCCCTGCGTGACGAGACTTCGATCGCGAAGCTGTCCGCGCCCGACCCCGCCGAGCATCTGGGCTACGTCACCGATGCGATAGACCAGATCCGGCGCGCCCTGGCCGGCCGCGTGCCGCTCATCGGATTTGCGGGCAGCCCGTACACACTTGCCTGTTACATGGTCGAAGGCGGGGCGAGCGAAGACTGGCGGAACGTCAAGCTCATGCTTTACAGCCGCCCGGACTTGCTGCACCGCCTGCTTGCCACCAATGCGCAGGCGGTGGCCGCACTGCTCAACGCGCAGATCGAGGCCGGAGTACAGGTTGCGATGATTTTCGACACCTGGGGCGGAAGCCTTCCGGCGGCAGCATACAGGGAGTTTTCGCTCGCCTATATTCAACGCGTGCTCTCGGAGCTTAAACGCGGCGAGGGCAGCGTGCGGGTTCCGGTGATCGTATTCACCAAAGGCGGCACGCCCTGGCTCGAGGAAATCGGAGCGATCGGCTGCGATTGCGTCGGTCTGGACTGGAGCGCGGACCTCGGCGATGCGCGCGCGCGAATCGGGGCGCGAACGGCGCTGCAGGGCAATCTCGATCCCATGGTGCTCCTCACCTCTCCCGAGGTCGTGCGGCGCGAAGCCGGAAAGGTGCTCGAGTCCTTTGGAAGCGGGTCCGGCCACGTATTCAATCTGGGCCATGGGGTTCCGCAACTCGCGCAGCCGGAAAATGTCGCTGCATTGGTTGCTGCAGTGCACGAGTTGAGCCCGAAATTCCATCCAGCGGGCTGAAAACCGGGATTTCGGTGCCTGCGCGGAAGTGTCACTTATGCACAACACCTCTCGAAACCCCGCGTCTGGCGCGGCTCTTCGAGGGCTTCATTCGAGAGGTTTGCAAGTCCCTGTATTACCTTCTCTTTTTGACCCGCTGTCATTTTAGGCGGAGCAAAAAATCCCTTGCAGGAGTGCAAGTTACAGGCGACTTAGAGGTCTTACTCACACAGTTACTCACAAATTCTGTGAAAAACGTGAAAAACACAAGGCAAACAAGTACTTCATATAGACAGCTACAGAATCCACTTGAGTAAGACGCCAACGCACTTGAACCCCCGACGATGATCGTCCTGCGCGTGGCACTCGATGTGCCGCTGCCCAAGCTGTTCGACTACCTTGCGCAGGACGCGACGCGTGCCGACATCGGTTATCGGGCTCTCGTTCCGTTCGGAAAGAAGCATCGCGTAGGCGTAATCGTGGACATCGCGGCGAAATCCGAGGTCGCCGATTCCCGGCTGCGCGCGGTCGGCAGAATCCTGCGTGACGTGCCGCCTCTTCCGCGCGAGTGGCTTGCCCTGGCGCAATTCTGCAGCGACTATTACCAGCGCCCGCTCGGCGAAGTCGTGGCTGCGGCCTTGCCGCCGCGGCTGCGCACGACCAAACCCATTCCCGCTGCTCGGCTCGACTATGTCCTGACTCCGGCCGGCCGGGATTCACTCGCAACGATGCCGGCGCGACGCAAGCGTCTGCGCGCTCTGCTTTCGCGACTCGCGCACGGTCCAGCTTCCGAATCGGAACTCGCCCAGAGCGCTCGAAGCCTGGTGAGGCGCGGCATCGAAGCGGGTTGGGTCGCCGCGGTCGATCCGCCACGGTCAGAGGCCCGCTTTGTCCACACATACGAACTCACCTCGGAGCAACAGAAGGCGATCGACCGCTTGCGCACGGGACTGGAACAATTTCGCGTGAGCTTGCTCTTTGGCGTTACCGGCAGCGGCAAGACCGAGATCTACCTGCAGCTTATCGCTGAGATCCTCGCCCGCGGGAAGCAGGTGCTGGTCCTGGTGCCCGAGATCGCGCTTACCCCAACGCTCCAGACCACGTTTCTGGTCCGCTTCCCCGGGGCTTGCATCGTCACTCAGACGAGCGCAGCGCCCGAGCTGGAACGAACCCGCGGGTGGCTCCAGGCCCACAGCGGTCGCGCCGATATCGTGCTTGGCACGCGGCTTGCCGTGTTCACGCCGCTTCCCAGGCTCGGGCTGGTCGTCGTGGACGAGGAGCAGGACGCATCCTTCAAGCAACGGGAGGGCGTGCGCTATTCGGCGCGCGACCTTGCGATCGCGCGGGCGCGGGCGGCCGCCGTTCCGGCAATGCTTTGCTCGGCGACGCCGTCGCTGGAGACTTTCCATCACGCGACCTCTGGAAAATACGAGCTTGTGAAACTCACGCGCCGCGCCATCGAACGCTCGGCATTGCCGCTCATACGCCTGATCGATACTCGCGTGCACCCGCTGCGGGAGGGTTTCGCCGCTCCTCTCCTTGAGGCGCTCGCATCACGCCTTTCTCGGGACGAACAGTCGCTGGTCTTCCTCAATCGACGCGGCTACGCGCCGGTGCTCGCTTGCTCCGCCTGCGGGTGGGTGAAGGGCTGCAAGCGTTGCTCGGCGCACATGGTCGTCCATCTGACCGAGCGGCGGCTACGCTGCCATCATTGCGGTCTTGCCGAGGGCATCCCGCGCGCTTGTCCGGAGTGCGGCGACCCCGATCTGCAGGCCTTCGGACGCGGGACGCAGCGCGTCGAGGTCGCGCTAACAGAAAAATTTCCGCAGGCGCGCATCCTGCGCCTGGATAGCGACGCCGTACGCGCCCGGGGCAAGCTCGAAGATCTTCTTGAGCGCGCTGCGCATGCCGATATCCTCGTCGGCACGCAGATCCTCGCCAAGGGGCACCATTTCGAACGCTTGACGCTCGCCTGCGTGCTCCACTCCGACAGCGGCCTGTTCTCAAGCGACTACCGCACGAGCGAACGAACTTTCGCGCAGTTGCAGCAAGTCGCGGGGCGTTCAGGCCGCGCCAACCTGCCCGGCGAGGTGTTGGTCCAGACGCGTTATCCCAACCATCCCCTGTATCGGTCGCTGGTGAACCACGACTTCACGGGCTTTGCGGAGACCGTGCTCGCCGAGCGCCGCGCGGCGGGCTTCCCGCCATTCGTTTTCGAAGCCGCGCTGCGCGCGGAAAGCCGCGATGCCGTTCAGGCCATGCATTTCCTTGAGTCGGCGATCGAAAACGCCCCGCCGAACGCAGCCTCGGTCACCCTATTCGATCCGGCGCCGATGTCGCTCGCGCGGCTCGCGGGAATGGAGCGCGCGCAGGTGTTGCTGCAATCGCGCTCGCGGCCACGGCTGCAGGCGTTCCTGCGCGAATGGAGCGGCACACTTTACCGCATGCCGGCGCGCGGAGTGCGCTGGCATCTGGACGTCGATCCGATTGACTTCTAGGAACCCTCGATCAGGCGGGTTTCTTCGCCGTTTTTTTCGCCTTGCGCAAACGAGATTTGCCGTGCGATCCCTTGAAGACCTTCCCGCGGAACGTGCGCTTGTCGCCTTTGCCCAAGTTGTGACTCCCAGTGTCGAAGGTTGAAGCATTCTACGCTCAAGAGGTCGGACGGTATCAAGCCCTGGGTATAATTGCGCAGCCTTTCTGCTCCTTCATGTCCGCCGAGATCAAATCCCACATCATTGACCTGCTCACACAGGCGCTTGCCAAGGTCGCCCCGCAGCAGCCGGGCACGCTGATTTCCCTGGAACGGCCCAAGCAGGCGCAGCACGGAGATTTTTCCTCGCCGGTGGCGATGCAGCTCGCGCGCAAGCTGAAAATACCTCCGGTCCAGACTGCAGAGGCCTTGGTTCAAGTCATTCCACCTTCGGACTGGGTGACCGCCGAATTCTCGAGTCCCGGCTTCATCAATTTCCGCGTGCATCCGGCTGCGAAGCAGCACACCGCAAGGACGATATTGGCCCAAGGCGCACGTTATGGCCGCTCAGAGCGCGCGGGTGGGCGTCCAGTGGTCGTGGAATTCGTTTCGGCCAATCCTACCGGCCCTCTACATGTCGGCCATGGCAGGCAGGCGGCGCTCGGCGACGCGATCGGTGCTCTGCTCGAATCGCAGGGCGCTCGCGTGACCCGAGAGTTCTACTACAACGACGCGGGCGCCCAGATCCGCAATCTCGGACTCTCCGTTCAAGCGCGCTTTCGCGAGAAACAGGGACTCAGCGCCGATTTCCCCGTTGACGGGTATCACGGCGAATATGTGCGCGAGATCGCCCAGAGGTACCTCGAGGCGGGCAACGCGGACGGCGAGGATCTGGAGTCTGTCACGCGCTTTGCCGTGGCGGAGCTTCGGCGCGAGCAGGATCTCGATCTTCAGGCGTTCGGAGTGCGCTTCGACAGCTACTACCTGGAATCCTCTCTTTACCGGGACGGCCGCGTTCAGAAAACAATTCAGGACCTGATCGACGCCGGAAAGACCTTCGAGCAGGACGGGGCGCTGTGGCTGAGGACTACCGATTACGGCGACGACAAAGACCGCGTCATGCGCAAGTCGGACGGGACCTATACGTACTTCGTCCCCGACGTCGCCTACCACCTGACGAAATGGGAGCGCGGCTTTACCCGGGCGATCAACATCCAGGGGTCCGACCACCACAGCACCGTAACGCGGGTACGCGCCGGGCTACAGGCCGCATCTTCGAAGTGGGAGCGCAAGATTCCGCGAGGCTATCCCGATTACCTCCTGCACAAGATGGTCACGGTGATGAAGGGCGGCGAGGAGATGAAAATCTCCAAGCGCGCCGGCTCCTACGTCACGCTTCGCGAGCTGATCGACGAGGTCGGACGCGACGCGGTGCGGTTTTTCCTCGTATCCCGCAAAGCCGACACCGAGTTCGTGTTCGACGTCGATCTTGCCAAGTCTCAGTCCGAAGAAAATCCAGTCTATTACGTGCAGTACGCGCACGCGCGGATCTGCTCCCTTCTGGAACAATGGAAGGCTCAGTTTGCCGACCGGGACGGGGCACTTGTCGGCGGGCTGGATGCCGGCAACGCCGATTCACCGGGGGAAATGGATCTTGCGCCGCTTACGGGCGCGCGCGAGCTCTCGCTCCTGCAACGCTTGGGCGAGTACGCCGAGATGCTGGAAAACGCCGCGGTTGAACTCGCTCCGCACCAGATTGTCTTTTATCTGCGAGAGCTGGCGGGAGAATTTCACAGTTACTATAATGCCGAACGCATACTTGTCGCGGAGACGCCGCTGCGACGGGCACGGCTTGCCCTCGCCCTTGCCGTGCGCCAAGTGCTACGCAACGGACTGTCTCTGCTGGGCGTAAGCCAGCCCGAGAAGATGTGACGCCTAACGCCATGAGCCTCGATTACAAGCAGATCTCCCAGCCCAGACCGGATTCCCCCGGGACTTTTCTGATCGGCCTTTTCTTCGGATTCCTTTTGGGTCTGGGTGTCGCCGCAGGGATCGCGATCTATTTCTTCAAGACGCCGATGCCGTTCGCCGAGAAGGCGCGCACACCGGACAAAGCTCCGCCCGTGGCTCAGAACCTGCCTGAACCTTCCAAGTCGGCTACGGCCGAAGAGAAGCCGCGCTTTGACTTCTACCGCATCCTCCCCGGGCGGGAAGAGCAGGTCACCGAACGCCAGGTGCGCGAGGCGGCAAAGCAAGCCGGCGCGTCCAAGGACATCTATTTCCTTCAAGCCGGCTCATTCCAGAATCCGGCCGACGCAGACAGCGTCAAGGCGAGGCTGGCGTTAATGGGTCTGGAGGCAAGCGTCGAGCCGGCCGACCTTGCCGAGAAAGGCGTGTGGTACCGGGTGCGCCTCGGACCCTTCAAGCGCATAGATGAAATCAATCGCATCAGGCAGCAACTGATGCAGAACGGGGTGGAAGCGTCGCTGGTCAGGATCAAGGATGTCGCCACGAATTGATTCAGCGTCGAAGAGTTTTTTTTGAACCGGTTCCAAGGAGAAAGCCAATGGTTTTTCGTTTGATGAGCCTCGTTGCCGGCCTGGTCCTCGCGTTCGCCGCGAACGCTCAGCGTCCCCCTTCCGAGGAAGTCGATTACATCGTGCTCAAGTCGCCGCAGTCGACCGAAACTGCGGGCAAGGTCGAAGTCATCGAGTTTTTCTGGTACCGCTGCCCGCATTGCTACTCGATCGAGCCGGATCTCGAGCCGTGGGTCAAACACTTGGCGCGCGACGTGCAGTTCAGGCGCGTGCCGGGGATCCTGAACGATGATTGGGCGATCGACGCCCGGATTTTTTACACCCTCGAAGTCCTCGGGGAGCTCGAGCGGCTGCACCGCCCGCTGTTCGACGCCATCCACCAGCAGGGCGGCGTGAGGCTGAAAGGCGATGCCTTTGCCAAATGGGCCGCCGACTGGCTCGGGAAGCAGAAGGTGGACATGGCCAAATACGACGCAGCGTTCCGCTCGTTCACGGTTGAGAGCAGGCTGCGCCGCGCGACACAGATGAGCCGGGCTTACCGCTTGGACGGCGTGCCCACTCTCGCGGTGCAGGGCCGCTATCTCGTCATACCGAGCACCTCGCGCAAGGGGATGCTCGCGACGGCCGACTTTCTCATCGGCGAAGCTCGCAAGCAGCCTACAAGGGCAAAACCTTAGGCGCTTCCGGCTAGCCCGGTTTGTCACTCAGCCCAAAGGTCTTCATCACCGGCGCCTCCGGCGGGATCGGCGCAGCGCTCGCGGCCTACTACGCGCGAACCGGGGCGGTACTCGGGTTGTGCGCGAGACGCCTCGCGCCGATGCAAGCGTTCTCCGCTAGCCAACGCTGCGCCGGAGCCTGCTACCGCGTCGACGTGACCGACCCCGCGAGCCTGCAGGCGGCGGCAGGAGATTTCCTTCAGCGTTTCGGTCCGCCCGATATCGTCATCGCAAACGCAGGCATCAGCGTCGGCACCTCCGGCGAGAATCCGGAAGACCTTGCCGCCTTCCGCAAGGTTATGGACACCAACGTACTCGGGATGGCGGCAACGTTCCAGCCGTTTGTTTCGCCCATGCGCGCTCGCGCGAGCGGAACGCTGGTCGGCATCGCAAGCGTCGCCGGCGTTCGCGGATTGCCCGGCGGCGGCGCTTACAGCGCATCGAAATCCGCCGCTATCACCTATCTTGAGAGCCTGCGCGTGGAGCTCTACGGCTCGGGCGTAGCGGTCGTGACGATCTGTCCCGGCTATATTCGCACGCCGATGACCGCCGTGAACCGCTACCGCATGCCCTTCATCATCGACGCCGAGGACGCGGCGCGGCGCATTGCCCGCGCCATCGCGAGAAAGCGCCGCTTCGCCGTCATTCCCTGGCAGATGGCACTCGTATCGTTCGTGCTTCGCCGCATACCTCGCTGGCTCTACGACCGGCTGTTCGCACGCGCGCCGCGCAAGCCGCGCGGTCTGCCCCTGTGAGCGGCCCTGAGGCGGGACTCGTCGATGCGGCGGGCACGCGCCACGCCCGGGCGGGCAGCGATGCGCGCGTCGTAAGCCTCGTGCCTAGCGTTACGGAACTGGTCTGCGAGCTGGGGCTTGCGGAACAACTCGTAGGCCGAACCGGCTTCTGCATCCACCCGCGCGAGATCGTTCGCCGAATCCGAAAAGTCGGCGGCACCAAGGACGTCGACCTCGACAAGCTGCGCGCGCTGCGGCCCACCCACGTCATCGTCAACATCGACGAGAACAGGAAGGAGGATGCGCGTGCGCTCGCCGAGTTCGTCCCCGGGCTGATCGTCACGCATCCTCTGTCGCCCTTCGACAACCCGGCGCTCTACCGCTTGATCGGCGGGATTTTCGGGCGCGAGCGTGAGGCCGAGGCACTGTGCGGAAGATTCGAGGATGCGTACGAGGCGGTGCGCTCCGCGACCCACGCGTTCCCGAGCGAGCGCGTGCTCTACCTGATCTGGAGAAACCCCTGGATGACGGTTTCGCGCGATACGTATATCTCGCGCATGCTCGCCCTGGTCAACTGGGAGACCGTCCCCGCCGGCGGCGCAGAGCGCTACCCCGCGATCGAACTCGACGGCGCAGCGCTCGACGAGGCCGATACCGTCCTCCTGTCGAGCGAGCCTTTTATGTTCCGCGAAAAGCACCTTGCCGAGACGCGCACGCTCCCAGCTCTTCGCCGAAAGAAAATCGCCCTGATAGACGGAGAAATGACTTCGTGGTATGGCAGCCGGGCGATCAAGGGCTTGGCTTATCTTCGGAGATTCCGCGGTGAGTTGGATCGCTCTCCGAAATAATCTGCTCGCTCTCTACGAGGTCGTCTGGACGTAGCGGACCACGCCGTCGCCGGCCGAGCGCTCCAAGCGCCCTTCGTAATAGAGATAGTGCAGGTGGGCCATCGCCTCGCCCATGGCGAAGAAAAGCTGATGCGTGTCGAGGTTGCGCCGAAAAAGCGTGCCCAGCACGTCCGCGGCCGCCTTTGGCGTATCGCAGACTTCGTGCAGCTCGGCCAGGCGCAGTCGGTGATGCTCCTGGAGCTGCGCAATGCGTTCGCGCAAGCCGCGGAAGGGCAGCCCGTGCGAAGGCAGTATCAGCGTCGTCGCGGGCAATTCGGCGTATCGCGAAATCGAATCGAGGAAAAGCGCGAGCGGATTCCCTTCGGGCTCGTTCGCCCAAACGCTGACGTTGGTCGAGATCTTGGGAAGCACCATGTCGCCGGAGATAAGAACACCGAGCTCCTCGCAGTAGAGCGCGGCATGCTCCGGTGCGTGGCCGTAGCCCATGATAACGCGCCAACTGCGGCCGCCGATGCGATGCGTCTGGCCTTCCATCAGGCGCCGGTACGACGAAGGAAAACTCGGCACGCGGCTGAGGTAGTTGCTGCGCCGCTGCTCGAGCAGAGAAAGCCTCTCACCCGCGGCCCCGTTCCGCTTGAACATCGCCAGGGTATTGTCGTAACTGTATCCCGCATGACCTTCTCGCATCGCATGCGCGGCGAAGTACTCGGCCTGCGGCATCCAGAACTCGGCGCCGGCACGCTCGACAAGCCACGACGCAAGACCGGCGTGGTCGGGGTGATGGTGCGTGACGATGAGGCGGCTCACGGGGCGCCCCGCAATGCATTTGGCGAATATGCGCTCCCAGAGCTCGCGTGTCGCATCATCGCCTATGCCGCAATCGACGAGGGTCCATCCGGGCGCGCCGTCAACTTGGTCCTCGAGCAACCACAAATTGATGTGATCGAGCGCGAACGGCAGAGGCATCCGCAGCCAGTGCACGCCCGGTGCGATCTCGATCGTTTCGCCGCCTGCCGGCGGTGCCGACCGCGGATATTCGAGGATGGATTCCGGAGTCATTCGTGGGATGCAGGAGTTCTCCCGGACTTTGCCGGGAGTAGAATTGCGGTTTCCCGCGCGCAAGGGCGGAGATTCTCCCAGATTATGGCAAGGGACGCTACAGACTCCTCGAGCACGCCCATGAGCGACCCCATTGAAAACTATTCGATCGGTGATCTCGCGCGCGAGTTCGACGTCACGCCGCGGGCCATTCGGTTCTATGAGGACGAAGGCCTGCTCTCGCCCCGGCGCGAGGGCGGCCGACGCATCTACTCCAAGCGCGATCAGGTGCGCCTGAAGCTGATCCTGCGCGGCAAGCGGCTCGGCTTTTCGTTGGCGGAGGTGCGCGAGATGCTCGAGCTCTACGATTCCGCGCCCGACGAGCGGCCGCAATTGGAGAAATTTGTCGCGGCGCTCTCTGCGCGCCGCGCGCAACTCGAGCGCCAACGGGTCGAGATCGACGAGGTGCTCGGAGAGATTCGCGCCTTCGAGCGCCAGTCGCGCAAGCATCTCAACGCCGCCAGGGGCGGGAAGCGCCGTGCCGCGGCGTGAACCCGCCGGGCGGTGTTGACGTTAACGTTAACGTCAAGTAGAGTTTTGGCCCTCCGTAGGTCTCCCATGGACCGCGCTCAGAACCTTTCCAAAGGCACACCGCCGACATTGCCCGGGCTGCGCTTTCGCCTGGGCGACGATATCGACATTCTGCGCAATACGGTGCAGAGCTTCGCCACAGCCGAGATCGCTCCACGCGCGGCCGAGATCGACCGCTCCAACCAATTTCCCATGGACCTCTGGAAGAAGATGGGCGGCTTGGGCTTGCTCGGCATCACGGTCGAGGAGGCGTACGGCGGCGCCGCGATGGGCTACGCGGCCCACATCGTCGCTATGGAAGAGATCAGCCGGGCTTCGGCATCGGTAGGCCTTTCCTACGGCGCGCACTCCAACCTTTGCGTCAACCAGATCGCGAGAAACGGCAGCGCGGCGCAGAAACGCAAGTACCTGCCTAAGCTCGTCTCAGGCGAATGGGTCGGGGCGCTCGCCATGTCCGAGGGGGGCTCGGGCTCCGACGTCGTCTCGATGAGAACCCGGGCGGAATACAAGAAGGGCAAGTTTGTTTTGAACGGCAGCAAGATGTGGATCACCAACGGCCCGGACGCCGACGTCCTCGTGGTCTATGCCAAGACCGACTCCAGCGCCGGTCCCTCATCTTCGAAAGCAGGAATCTCCGCCTTCATCGTCGAAAAGACTTTCAAGGGCTTTTCCACCGTCCAGAAACTCGACAAATTGGGTATGCGCGGCTCGAACACCTGCGAGCTCGTGTTTCAGGACTGCGAGATCCCGGAGGAGAACCTGCTTTCCGAGGTCGGGCGCGGTGTGAGCGTGTTGATGTCCGGCCTGGATTACGAGCGCGCTGTGCTCGCCGGCGGCCCCTTGGGCATCATGCAGGCGTGCATGGATGTGGTCGTCCCGTACGTGCATGAGCGCAAGCAATTCGGCCAGCCGATCGGAGAGTTCCAACTCATGCAGGGCAAGCTCGCCGACATGTACACCACGCTGAACGCCTGCCGCGCATATGTTTACGCGGTCGGCCAAGCGCTCGACCGCGGCGACTCCGCCGGAGCAAACGCCCGCAAGGACGCCGCCGGCGCTATTCTCTACGCCGCGGAGAAAGCGACCTGGATGGCGGGCGAGGCGATCCAGTGCCTGGGCGGGAACGGCTACATCAACGAGTACCCGACCGGGCGGCTGTGGCGTGACGCGAAATTGTACGAAATCGGAGCGGGGACATCGGAAATCCGCCGCTGGCTGATCGGTCGCGAACTCTTTGCCGAGACAAACTGAAACACTGGAGGTATTTATGCAGAAAGATCCCGTCGTCATCGTTTCCTGCGCCCGCACACCCATGGGTGCATTTCAGGGCGAGCTGAAGGACTTCTCCGCGGCGCAGCTCGGCGCGGCGGCTATCCGCGCGGCGGTCGAGCGCGCGAAGCTGAAGCCCGAGCAGGTCCAGGAGGTGATCATGGGTTGCGTGCTGCCCGCCGGCCAGGGGCAGGCGCCGGCGCGCCAGGCCACGCTCGGCGCGGGCCTGCCGCTTTCAACCGGGAGCACCACGGTAAACAAGATGTGCGGCTCGGGCATGAAGGCGGCGATGTTCGCGCACGACCTGCTCGCCGCGGGAACGAACGACGTCATGGTCGCAGGCGGAATGGAATCGATGACCAACGCCCCATACCTGCTCCCCAAGGCGCGCTCGGGCTATCGCATGGGCCATCAGCAGGTACTGGACCACATGTTCCTCGACGGCCTCGAAGATGCCTACGCAAGAGACGAGAAAGGCGGGGCACGATTGATGGGGAGTTTCGCCGAGGACTGCGCTGCGAAATACCGCTTCACCCGGGAGGAGCAGGACAAGTTCGCCATCACGTCGCTCGAGCGCGCCCAGAGTGCCAACAAGAACGGCTCGTTCGCCTGGGAAACCACGCCGCTCGCAATCAAGACGGGCAAGAACGAGCGCTTCATGGAGCAGGACGAGCAGCCCTTCAAGGCCAACTTCGAGAAGATTCCGACGCTCAAGCCCGCCTTCCGCAAGGACGGCACAGTGACCGCGGCGAATTCGAGCTCGATTTCTGACGGCGCTGCGGCGCTCGTCATGATGCGCCGTTCCACCGCCGACAAGCTGGGCCTCGCGCCCCTCGCAACCGTGGTCGCCCACAGCACGCACTCGCAGGAGCCGGGATGGTTCACGACTGCGCCCGTGGGCGCGATCAAGAAATTATTCGACGCCACTGGCTGGGCCGCCGGCAAGGTTGATCTCTACGAGATCAACGAGGCGTTCGCCGTCGTCACCTTGGCGGCGATGAAGGAGCACGGCCTGCCGCACGACCGCGTCAATGTCCACGGCGGCGCGTGCGCCCTCGGCCACCCGATCGGCGCTTCGGGCGCGCGCATTCTCGTCACGCTCATCGGCGCGCTCAGGAAGACCGGTGGCCGGCGCGGCGTCGCGAGCCTTTGCATAGGCGGAGGTGAGGCGACCGCCATGGCGATCGAGCTGGTCTGAATCGGGAATCGCTCCGAACGATGCCGAGCCCGATCGAGTTCTATTTCGACTTCTCTTCGCCCTACGGCTATTTCGCAAGCGAAAAGATCGACACGCTCGCGGCGAAGTACTCCCGCGAGGTCGCATGGCGCCCGATCATGCTCGGCGTGGTGTTCAAGACGACCGGCGGCGCGCCCCTGCCCTCGATCCCCCTGAAAGGAGCGTACTCGGCGCGCGACATCGCGCGCACGGCGAAATTCCTCGGCGTCGAGTACCGCCCGCCTTCCGTTTTTCCGATTTCCTCGATCTCGCCCTGCCGCGCCTTCTATTGGCTGGATGCGCAAGATCCGAAGCGCGCCAAGCAGCTCGCTCGATCGCTCTACCGCGCTTACTTCGTCGAGAACGTCGATATTTCGAGCGCCGACACAACGGTCTCCGTGTGTGCCAAGTTCGGCTTGAAACCGAACGAAGTCCGGGCGGCCCTCGCCGATCAGACGATAAAGGACCGCTTGCGAAGCGAAGTGGACCAGGCGATCGGTCGCGGAGCCTTCGGCTCGCCTTACATCATCGTCGACGGCGAGCCCTTTTGGGGCTCCGACCGTCTCGACCAGGTCGACCGCTGGCTGAAAACCGGCGGCTGGTGATGACCGCCCTGCGAAACTGATTCGATGGCCGAATACCTGCTCTACGGCTTCGCCCAGTCGGGCAACTGTTACAAGGTAGCCCTCTATCTGGAACTGGCCGGAGTGGACTGGAAGGCGAGGTTCGTCGATTACTTCAACGGCGAGACGAGCACCCCCGAGTACCGGAGTATCAACGTCATGGGCGAGGCGCCGGTGCTCGAGCACGGCGGCGAGCGCCTGTCCCAGTCCGGGGCCATACTCGATTACCTGATCGAGCGCTTCCGCCGGTACGGGTGGAAGAGCGATGCGGAAAGGCGCGAGGTGCTGCGCTGGCTCCTATGGGACAACCACAAGCTCACGAGCTACACCGCCACGTACCGCTTCCTGCGCGTGCTCGCGACCGCCCCGGACAAGGCGGTCACCGAAGAGTTTCGCAAGCGCGCAGAAACCGCCTGGAAAGTGCTCGACGCGCATCTCGGCACCCGCCGCTTCATCGTCGGAGACAAGCTCACGATCGCGGACCTGTCGGCGTGCGGCTATCTTTTCTTCGACGACGAGCTGGCGGTGGACTGGAACCGCTATCCGGGTATCCGCGACTGGCTGGCCCGCATTCGCGAAGAGCCGCGCTGGAAGCATCCCTACGAGCTGCTTCCCGGCCATCCCATTCCGGGACGGAAATAGGACCGCGATGGCTGCAATTCGAAGCAAGCTCGATCCGCGCTCGGAGGAATTCCAGGCGAATGCCCGGGCGATGGCGGCACAGGTCGCCGATTTGCGCGCGAAGGTCGAGCGCAGCGCGGCCGGCGGCGATGAATCAGCGCGGGTAAAACACCTGGCCCGCGGAAAACTGCTCCCGCGAGAGCGCCTGCGCCTTCTGCTCGACCCGGGTTCCCCGTTCCTGGAGCTTTCGCAGCTTGCAGCACTGGGCATGTACGAGGACGAGGCGCCGGGCGCGGGCATCATCACGGGCGTGGGCCGCGTCTCGGGCGAGGAGTGCATGGTGGTCGTGAACGACGCCACGGTGAAGGGTGGGACCTATTATCCGATGACGGTGAAGAAGCATCTGCGCGCTCAAGAGATCGCCCTGCAGAACCGGCTCCCCTGCCTCTATCTTGTGGACTCCGGGGGCGCATTCCTGCCTGAGCAGGACAGCGTTTTTCCCGACCGCGACCACTTCGGCCGCATCTTCTACAACCAGGCGATGATGTCGGCCGAGCGCATCCCGCAGATCGCCGCGGTGATGGGCTCGTGCACTGCCGGCGGCGCGTACGTGCCGGCGATGTCGGACGAAACGATCATCGTCCGTGGGACGGGTACGATTTTTCTCGGCGGCCCGCCGCTCGTGAAGGCCGCCACCGGAGAGATCGTTTCTCCGGAGGAGCTCGGCGGAGCCGAAGTGCACACCCGGCAATCGGGCGTCGCCGACCACTACGCGCAAAACGACACCCATGCTCTGGCGATCGCCCGTACTCTCGTCGCCAACCTCAACCGGACGAAGAACCCGGGGCTCGTCGTGCGCGAGCCGGCCGAGCCGCTTTATCCTGCCGATGAGCTTCACGGCGTGATCCCGACCGACACGCGCAAGTCCTACGATGTGCGCGAGGTGATCGCCCGCATCGGGGATGCGAGCGAGCTCGACGAGTTCAAGCAGGACTACGGCGCAACCCTGGTCACCGGCTTCGCGCGGATCTGGGGCTATCCGGTCGGCGTCGTTGCGAACAACGGCATCCTGTTTTCCGAGTCGGCCGTGAAGGGCGCGCACTTCATCGAGCTGTGCAGCCAGCGGGGAATTCCGCTCCTTTTCCTTCAGAACATCACCGGCTTCATGGTGGGAAAGAAATACGAGGCGGGCGGCATCGCCAAGGACGGCGCCAAGATGGTGACGGCGGTTTCCTGCGCGCGCGTGCCCAAATTCACCGTGATCATCGGCGGGTCCTTCGGAGCCGGCAACTACGGCATGTGCGGGCGCGCTTTCGGACCGCGTTTCTTGTGGATGTGGCCCAATGCCCGCATCTCGGTGATGGGCGGGCAGCAGGCGGCCTCGGTCCTCGCGACGGTCAAGCGCGACGGAATCGAGGCGAAGAACGGGACTTGGAGCGCGGAAGAGGAAGAGGCGTTCAAGCGCCCGATTCTCGATCAGTACGAGCGTCAGGGACACCCCTACTACGCGACCGCGCGGCTTTGGGACGACGGGTTGATCGCGCCGGAGGAAACCCGGCGAACGCTCGCGCTCGCCATTTCGGCCTCGCTCAACGCGCCGATCGAGGAGACGCGGTTCGGCGTCTTTCGGATGTAAGGAAACAAGCTGATGTCCATTCACCGTGCAAGGACGGAATGGCAAAGGGACGGCATGCCGTTCGAGCTCGGCAAGTACAGCCGCGCGCACCGCGTCGAATTCGAACCCGGCGTGGAACTCGCCGGAAACGCCGCAAGGGAGAACCTTCCGCCTGGTGCGCCGCACGCCTCGGGCGCCGATCCGGAGCAACTGTTCGTCGCCTCGCTTTCAGCCTGTCATATGCTCTGGTTCGTGAGCCTCGCCTCGACCAGGAAGCTGGTCGTCAACCGGTACGTGGACGAGGCCGAAGGCGTGTTGGAGAAGAACTCCGAAGGCCGCAGGGCGATGACCCGCATTACGCTTCGGCCCGCGGTCGAATTTGCCGTGCCGCCCTCGCCGGCGGTCTTGGCCGAACTGCACCATGAGGCTCACGAAAAATGCTTTATCGCCAACTCGGTGCGGACCGAGGTGATCGTCGTCCCCACGAAAACGAGCGAAGGCGAGTTTCGAGGAACGGCCAAGCGGAGACCCAGTGGCCTTCTTTGAACGACGCCGGATTCCCGCCTTCGCGGGAATGACACCATGACCTACGAAACCATCGACATCCAGACCGGCAATGGCGTCGCCGTCCTTTGGCTCAACCGCCCCGAGGTGCGCAACGCGTTCAATGAGACCATGATCGCCGAACTCACCCGCGCCTTTGGCGAGCTCGAGGCCGACCCCGCCGTGCGCGCAGTCGTTCTCGCGGGCCGCGGCAAGGTGTTCTGCGCCGGCGCCGACTTGAACTGGATGAAGAGAACGGGCGAGATGGACTTCGAAGGGAATCTGAAGGACGCGATGACCTTCGGCGTCATGCTCAAAAGGCTGCATGATCTGAAGAAGCCGACGGTCGCACGGGTGCACGGCGCCGCCTTTGCCGGCGCCATGGGGTTGATCGCCGCGTGCGATATCGCCGTCGCGTCCACCGACACCGAGTTCTCGGTTTCCGAGGTACGCTTGGGCCTCACGCCGGCAACGATCAGTCCCTATGTTCTCGCGGCGATGGGCGAGCGCGCCGCGCGCCGTTATTTTCTGACCGCAGAGCGCTTTCCTGCGGCGGAGGCCTATCGGATCGGGTTCGTGCAGGACTTGGTGCAACCCGGAGACCTGGATGCGTCGGTCAACGCGATTCTGGGACAGCTCGTTCAGGGCGCGCCGGGGGCGCAAGCGGTAACGAAGGACCTGATCCGTTCGGTCGTACGGAGCCCAGTGACGCAGGAGCTCATGAACGACATGGCTGCGAGAATCGCCGGCGCGCGCGCCTCCGAGGAGGGCAAGGAGGGCGTGCGCGCTTTTCTCGATAAACGTTCGCCGGCCTGGTTTCAACAGGCGAAGCAGGCGGTGAAAAAGGGCGCCAAAAGAAAGAAATAGTGCGTGTTCGCGAAGATCCTCATCGCCAACCGCGGCGAGATCGCCTGCCGCGTGGCGAGGACCGCGCGGCGCATGAGTATCCAGACCGTCGCCGTGTACTCGGATGCCGACGCGCAATCGCGCCACGTTGCGCTCGCCGACGAAGCGTTTCGCATCGGACCGCCTGAGCCAAAGGACAGTTACTTGAGCGGCGAGCGCATCATCGACGCGGCGAAGCGCTCGGGGGCATCGGCGATCCACCCCGGCTACGGTTTCCTTTCGGAGAACCCGGAGTTCGCCGAGCGCTGCGAGCATGCGGGCATCGCGTTCATCGGTCCGCCTCCGGAGGCGATTCGCGCGATGGGCGACAAGTCCGCGGCAAAAGCGATCATGGAGAAAGCCGACGTCCCGATCGTGCCCGGTTATCACGGCCGCAATCAAGCCCCAGACTTTCTTCTCCGAGAAGCCGGGCGGATCGGGCTTCCCCTGCTTATCAAAGCCGCTGCCGGCGGCGGCGGCAAAGGCATGCGCGTGGTCGAGCGCACGACGGACTTCTCCGCGGCGCTCGCCGCCTGCCGGCGCGAAGCCTTATCGGCATTTGGAGATGAGCGCGTGCTGCTTGAAAGATACCTCGAACGCTCGCGACACATCGAGATCCAGGTGTTCGCCGACCGTCACAGCGGCTGCATTCACCTTTTCGAGCGCGATTGCTCGGTGCAGCGGCGCCATCAAAAAGTGATCGAAGAAGCGCCGGCTCCCGGCATCAGCGAAGCGCTCCGCCGCAAGATGGCCGAAGCCGCCGTGGCGGCGGCCAAGGCCGTCGGTTACGTCGGCGCGGGAACGGTCGAGTTTCTCGTCGATCGCGCGGGCGCGTTCTTTTTCATGGAGATGAACACGCGGCTTCAGGTCGAGCATCCCGTCACCGAAATGATCACCGGCCTCGATCTGGTGGAATGGCAGATTCGGGTCGCAGCGGGGGAAAAGCTGCCGCTCGCCCAGAAAGACCTGCGCATCAACGGCCACGCGATCGAGGCGCGTATCTATGCAGAGGACCCGCGCCGGGACTTCCTTCCTGCCCCCGGGCGCGTCGAGCATCTCGTCCTGCCTGAGGAATCCGAGCACGTGCGCGTGGAGACGGGCGTGCGGGCCGGCGACGAGATCACGGCCTATTACGATCCCATGATCGCGAAGCTCATCGTTTGGGATCGCGACCGCTCAAAGGCGATCGAGCGCCTGCGCGAGGCCCTCGGCGAATCCGAGATCGCGGGCGTGGCTTCCAATCTCGGGTTTCTCTACCGGCTCGTGCAGAACCAAGATTTTGTCCGGCCCGATCTCGATACAAGCCTGATCGACCGCCATCGCGAAGAACTGCTGGCGTCGCCCGAGCCGGCCGGCGAGGACGCTCTCGCGCTCGCAAGCCTGACCGCGCTGTCGCAGTTCGACGAGCGGCAGCACTCGAGTGATCCCTTTTCGCCGTGGCGCCTAACCGACGGTTGGCGCCTGAACCATGACAATCATCATGTCCTCGTCTTCCAGGAAGGCGAACGTGAATGCCCGATCACGGTGCGCCGACAAGGCGAGGGTTTCGAGCTTGAATTCGGCGGCAAGACGCTTTTTGTCAATCGCTACGCCAGGGAGGGCCGCAAATCGACCGTGCAACTCGGCGACGCCACCGTCGCGGGCAGCGTGGTCCGTCTGGGCAACCGCTTTGAGGTATTTCTTCCTGGAAAGCACCACACTCTGCAACTGTACGACCCGCTGCTTCAGGTGCTGGAGCTGGAAGCGCACGCAGGCGAGTTCGCGGCCCCAATGCCCGGCAAGATCGTGGCGATTCTCGTCAAGGCGGGCGAGCAGGTCGAAAAAGGCGCAACCCTGCTGATCCTCGAAGCGATGAAGATGGAGCATACGATCAAGGCGCCGGCTCGAGGCCGGGTCGGGCGGATTCGCTATCGGGTTGGAGAGCAGGTCGCTGAAGGCGCGGAACTGATCGAGTTCGAAGCCGAAACATGAAGCTTCCGCGCAAAGTGAGGATCGTCGAGGTGGGCCCGCGCGACGGTCTACAGAACGAGGCGAGTAACGTACCGGCGACGGTCAAGATCGAGCTCATCCACCGGCTCGCCGACGCGGGACTGAGAGCGGTCGAGGCGACGGCGTTCGTATCGCCGCAGTGGGTGCCGCAGATGGCCGACCATGCGGAGGTTATGGCAGGCATCGAGAAAAGATCCGGCGTCGCCTATCCCGTGCTCGTGCCGAACATGAAGGGTTTCGAGGCCGCGCGGGAGGCCGGCGCGGAGGAGATCGCGGTGTTCGGCGCCGCATCGGAGACCTTCAGCCGAAAAAACATCAACTGCAGCATCGCAGAGAGTCTCGAGCGCTTCGCCCCCGTCGTCGAGGCCGCACGCGCGAGCAAGATGCGCGTGCGCGGCTATATCTCCTGCGTGGCGGGCTGCCCTTACGAAGGCGAGGTGAAGCCCAAGGCGGTCGCTCTCGTGGCGGAAAAACTCTACAAGATAGGCTGCTACGAGATCTCGCTCGGCGACACGATCGGCGTGGGAACGCCTGGAAGGATCCGAGCGATGATCGAGGCGGTCGCAAAGAAGGTTCCGACCAGCAAGCTGGCCGGCCACTACCACGATACCTACGGGCAGGCGCTGGCGAACATCTACGCCTCGCTGGAGGCAGGCGTGAAGACCTTCGACAGCTCGGTGGCGGGCCTCGGCGGCTGCCCCTACGCGAGGGGCGCGACCGGAAACGTCGCGACCGAGGACGTGATCTACATGCTCGATGGCCTTGGAATCGAGACCGGCGTCGATCTCGAGAAGCTCTTCCGCGCGGGGCAGTTCATCTGCAAGGCGCTCGGCCGCGAGCCGAGTTCGAAGGTGGCAAGGGCGCTCTCGGCCAAGCGCAACACATGACAGAAGACGCCACAGTTCAGCACGATGATGTCCGGTCGCCGTGCATCAATATCTGTCGCATGAATCCCGACACTCGACTCTGCGAAGGTTGCTTTCGAACGCTCGACGAGATTGCCGCCTGGTCCGAAATGGGTTCCGCGGAGAAACTTGCAGTGCTCGCGCGGCTGGCCGCGAGGCGCGCGGGTCAATGAAGCTGCCCGCCAGCATCCAGGTCATCGAGCGCGGCTGGCTCTCGGCGAACAACGTCGTGATGCACGAGCGCGGGGAGGCGGTGGTGGTCGATTCGGGCTACGGCGCGCACGCGGCGCAGACGCTGGCGCTCGTCGAACGCGCCCTCTCGGGGAAAAGGCTCTCGCGGCTGGTCAATACCCATTGCCATTCCGATCACATGGGCGGCAACGCGGCCATCCAGAGTAAGTTCGGCTGCAGAACCAGCATCCCGGAAGGTGAGGCGCCGCTCATCGACCGCTGGGACGATCAGGCGCTCCTCCTTGCGATCGCCGACCAGCGCGCCGAGCGCTTCCGCTACGACGACACGTTTCGCGACGGCGACACGCTGCCGATGGGCGGGCTCGAATGGCGGGTGATCGCCGCGCCCGGCCACGACACTCACGCCGTGATGTTCCACTCGCCCGAGGCGCGCGTCCTGATTTCGGGCGACGCGCTCTGGGAAAACGGCTTCGGCGTGGTCTTCCCGCAGCTCTTCGGCCGCGACACGGCCCTCGCGGAGACGCGCTCGACCCTGGAGGCGATCGCGCGGCTCGAGGTCGATACCGTCATTCCCGGTCACGGCCGGCCCTTCGGCGGGGCCGGCGCCGCGCTCGAGCGCGCGTTCTATCGCCTGGAGGGATACGAGGAAGACATCACGCGCCTTGCGCGCCACTGCGCCAAGGTGATGCTGTCTTTTTCCCTGCTGGAGAAACGCTCGATGCCGCTCGCCGAGCTGCCGGCCTACGTCGCGCGCGTGCCCATCCTCGCCGAGCTCAACGCGCGCTACCTCGGCATGAGCCCGGCTGAGATGGCGGAGTGGCTGGTCAATGAGTTGGAGCGCGCCGGTGCGGCCGGGCGGGAGGAGGGATTGCTGGTCGCGAGGGGGGAGTAAGTGCGGCGCGGGGACAGCCGGCCGCGATATCTGAGGGACTTTTTCTACAGTCTCAACGTCTGGCGTCAGCCGCTGTTAGCGTGCACGATCCATCCAATACCCCGGGCGCCTGGACTCGTGAACGACCGCGAGGACGACCACGCCTGCGGCTTCCGGCCGGTAAACCACGAAGAACGGGTAGCCTTTCACGAAGACTCGACGAGTCCTTGCGAGGTAGCTGAGGCCGGCCATGGGGAACGCAAGTGCGCGCGCCGTCGCCTCTTCGATTGCCGCCCGAAACCGTTCGGCTCCGCTGGCCTGCACGTCGGCGTAGTACTGAACCTCCTTGAGGAATTCAGCTTCGGCTTCCTCGAGAAACCGCGCTTGGCTCACGAGCCTGTGATAGTCCGTGCCTTCGCGAAGACCTCTTCGGCAGGGACAAGCTTGGCTTCACCACGCTCGTAGGCGGAGACCCGACGCTCGATCTCGACAGCCCAGGCAGCCTCGACCTCGGCGATCTTTTCATCGTGAAGCGATTCGAGCAGGGCGTCAACTAGCTGCGCCCGTTCCTCGGCAGACAACAGGCGCGCTTCTCGTTCCAATTCTGCATAGGTCTGTGACATCTAGCGGCTCCAGAGGCTCGCGTTCAAATTCTACGCCTCATGCAGGCCTGCCGCGCGGCCACCATGGAAACGCCGGCCTTAAGGATAATCTCGGCCTGATCGAGGGACGTTCGGGCCTTCCGGATCAAGTCCGCAGCCACCGGGGTCATACCGGAACGCCCTCATTGCGGATCGTCTCCAGGATCAGGGTTTCGCGCTGGCGGTCTTCGGCCGGAAACGCTTTGGCCGAAACCACCAAACCGAGATCGCGGAGAATCTCCCAGCCGATGTCGGCCATTCGGTCGGCCTCGAGACGGGGATCGTGTAAGCCGCGGAGAAAAACGGCGACGTCGTAGTCGGAATCCGGACGTGCGCCGCCCCGCGCCCGGGAACCGAACAGAACGACCGAGTCCAGGCGGCTGCCGTAGATCGCGTTCAGTTTTCTGCGAAGCAGCGCAAGAGCCGGGTCGGCGCGAAGGTTTGCGGTCTGGTCCATAGGCACATTCTAATGCCCCGAAAAGCGGTCTTCCTACCGCAGATCCCCGAGGCGTTTGCTCGAGGGCGGCTTTCGCCGCGCGGTGCTGGATTGTCTGGTCTGCGCCAAGATGATGCTCTCTTCTTCCCTGTTGGAGAAACGTCCGATGCCGTTCGCCGAGCTACCGGGCGAGGGGGAGTAGATAAGGCGTTAGGCAACGGCCATCGATATACCAAGGTGGTCGTGATACACTAATCCAAGTCTGTATCACACACGAGGTTTGCCGTGCCCAAATCGCTCCGCCTGGGGACCGAACTGGAAAAAGCGCTCGACCGCTACTGCGCCGAGACCGGGGAAACGACGAGCCACGTCATTCGTCAGAGTTTGACAGCGTATATGGCGCGTCGGCAGCGCAAGCGACGCGCCCCCTCCGCGTGGGATCTGGGCAAGGATTTGTTCGGATCCGACCGCTCACCAGCCGGACAAGGCAACGTGTCGGGCCACGTCAAGACACTGATCCGCGCAAAGCTTCGTGCGAAGCATCATCGTTGACACTGGGCCGCTCGTCGCACTGTTCCATGCCCGCGACGAGCACCACGAAGCGGCCAAGGCGGTTCTTGAGTCAAACCCGGCTGCATTGGTAAGTACCTGGCCGGTGGTGACGGAAACCTGTCATTTCCTTGGGCGGGACGGAAGGCGCGCGCTGCTCACCTTCATCCGGCGCGGCGCGTTGCGCCTGGAAGCCCTGTCCGTCGAGGACGTGCCGGACCTCGATGCTCTGCTCGAACGGTATCACCGGATGGACTTTGCCGACGCCACGCTAGTGCTGATCGCGGAAAAGACCAGGATCACGGAGATATTCACGATAGACCGGCGTGACTTCGAGGCGTACCGGACGCGTTCCGGCCGCAGATTCAGGCTGCTGCTGGCGTAGCTACTGTGCGTACGGAATGAGTTGGAAGAGATCGCCTTAGCCGACGTGGAACTGACTCGTCAAGCAGAAGGCGTATCTGCGAATAGGCGTGCCTTGGCCGCTTCGAGAACCGCTACCGCAGCTTGGGAAATCGTCCAGAAACTCTTCGATCGAAGAATTTCCTTCAAGGTAGTCGAAGAGATTCTGAACGAGTACTCGCGTGCCCTTGAAGCACAGGGCGCCACTCATGACCTCCGGTTCGCGACTGATGTACTGTTCGTTCATAGCCACTTCCAATGCGCGCAGTTTAACCGGTACCTAAATCTATATTAGCCATGGGCCGCCTCGACGTGTAATCTCAACCCCAAGGCATTTACCACCTTGAGGATTGTATCGAAGTCGGGACTACGTTCACCGGAGAGCGCTTTGTAAAGACTTTCGCGAGATAGGCCGGCATCACGAGCCTCCTGCCCCATGCCCCTCGCGCGTGCAATATCGCCCAGTGCCTTGGCGATAAACGCTGCGTCACCCTTGCCTCATCAAGGCACGCCTCCAGATATGCCGCCATTTCTTCCGGAGTTCGAAGGTGTTCGGCGACATCGTAGCGAGTAGTCTTTGTCTTGCGCATCATGCGTTCCTAAAGGTTGCGTGCGAGGCGCAATGCAATTTTGATGTCGGCGGGCTTTGTGCGCTCATCACCAGCCCCGTCAGGGATTCAGATTCTTGACGAAAAACCTGACGACCGCCTGACGCGCTTCGGCTGCATCCTTGGGACTCGGGATCATGCTGACCGTACCGCCACGTCCAGCACGCGCGAAATTGTCGTAGAACTGAAAGCTTTGCCCTTGCGTATCGAAGCCGTGCGTCGCGCCTTCCACGTAGCGCACCGTCGCGTTCTCTCGCGCTGCTGCCGGCCACATCGCGACAAGCGCGTCGCACGGGCGTTCGCCCTCCTCATAATCGTCGCGGGTGCCCACATGGATAAGCATAGGCGCCGCACGCATCCGCGTTTGAAAGTTGTAGTACGGATTCTTAGGGTCTACCAGACGGCGGACGATGACGGAGCAGACCGGGTAGAGCGGTGCGAACGCTGCTGGCTTGGGTACATCCTTCCCCAGTCGCTCCTGCACCAGTTCGCTCGACATCAGCAATGACATCACGCCACCCCAGGAAAAGCCCATTACCCCCAACCGCTGTCCGTCGACGTTGGGCTGCGTCGCCAGCCACTTGAGCGCCGCTGCTGCATGCGGCATCGTTGCCTGAGTGCCTGCTCGTGGTCGACCGGCCCCCGGGAACATCGTTATTTCGAGCGTAGCGATGCCTGCTTCCTGCAACGCCTTTGCGTAGAAGGCGCCGCGGCCGTCTACCCCGCCGCTGCCGTGCAGAATCAGCACCGCCGGCACCCTGGGCGTCGAGCCGGCCGGACGACCAAAGCGGCCCGGAACCTCTGCGACCTGGCCCCAGCCCGAGATTTCAGCGCCGGGAATGGTGATGGGCTCGCCCAGAGCATCCGCCTGCGCGGCACCGAGGCTCGACACTCCGAGCGCCGCTGCGCCGACCAGAAGCACAAGCTTCCGAAGAACGCCGTGCCGACGCGCAGTTCTTGGAACGGGAAACAATTGCAGCTTCATGGTCTATCTCCAGAATGAGGTGATCGGCCTACCCAAAACGTCCGCAGTCACCGGTGCGCTCCGTTATTGCGCACGTCGGGTGCACTGCGAGGTCATGCTGCTGGCTCTGAGTCAACCCAAGCACTCACCTCAAGGCTGATCGAACGGGCTTGCATCGCCTCGGCCGGCAGCGTCGCCACTCTCGACGGTCGACTACTTCACGATGTAAAGCGTTACCACCGCTGTTCGCGACCCTTTGTTCCGTTGTTCGTATTTGTTCTCTCCGATTCGATACCACTCGCGGCACTGCTCTTCTCGATCAAAAGGCCATTTGGAGCAAGTCATATTGCCGTCGACTCGCTGAGTCCCTTTGACAGTGTCCGAGTTTCCGTCAGGGCAGCTATAGAAATTGGTCCGTCGGCTGGCCTCCTCACCTAAGATGATAAAGACACACCCATTCACGTGCTCTCCGGCGTATACAAAACCCTTCGAGAGCCACGCCTGCAAGTCTGCGCCGGATACCTGAACCGGTTCCTTGGTGCTTTGCTGGCCCCAAGCGGCTGGCGCTACGAAGGAAGCTCCCACCACGCACAAGCCAAGAACAATCACTTTGTGAATCGATGAACGGAGCACAGTCGTTACCTCCCTAGCAGAGTTTCGGTTGATGTGGAAAATGTAGACCCGCGCAACTACTCGGCGACTTGATCCGTCCACAAAAGCACAGACGAAAGGTCTTGGCGCGTACGGACCGTCCGCAAGCAACCTCGGGAGACCACTCGCCGGTCGGGTCCCTCACCTACGCCTCCCTATGCAGCATAACCGTACAGCAGAACTACGTAATCGCCGTAATTAGACACCCACACAGTAGCCGCTGTCATCTTTCCCCAGAGATCAACGACTTGATGGCGACGTGCGGGTGCGATTCGCCGGGATTGGCTGAGTGGCTCGCAGTCGTAACACAGGGATAGGCTGCAGCCGCGCGGAATCCGCGAGAAGGATCAGCCGGTTCGACCAGGAACCGTTTTGCTGATGTTCACGACCGCCTTCGCGCGCTCCAGGTCGCGATTTCGCGGTCGGCCCGTCGCACGGTTCCGCTCAACGAATCGCCTGAAACGCGGCCGACCAGATCGACCGGTTCGCGGGCGACGGTGCCGCCGGGCAGCACGAGCCTGATCTCGTCGCCGCGGAGCCTTCCTTCCGAAATGGGCGCGGCGGGGTTGCCGGGTACGCCCACGGATCCGGACACGATCTGGTATTGCTGCTTGAGCTCGAGCGGGAGTTTGCGCGTTTTTCGGCCAAGCTTGATTTCCAACTCCCACGCCCCCTCGACCTTCGCCGGAACGATCCAGAGATACACCGTGCTTTCCTTGCGCACTCCGACCGTCTTGTCGGGCGCGGGAACCGTCTCCTCCACCTCGGGACGCCAGAGCCCCATGCCGTAGTCGTGGGACACGACCCGCGTGCCCGCCTTCAGCTCAGCGAGGATCTTCGGGCGCAGCACCATGTTGACGTCGGGCAAGAGGTACAGCGTGAGCACGTCCGCTTCGCGAAAATCGGTCTTGAACAGGTCCTGCTGGAGGAATCTCACTCGGTCCGCGACACCGGCGCGGCTCGCTTCTTCGTTGGACCTCTGCACCAGGCGCGGGTTGAGCTCGACGCCAAAGCCGTGCGCGCCGTACTTCTGCGCGGCCGTGATCATGATGCGCCCGTCGCCCGAGCCGAGATCGATGACCGTGTCGCCGGGTTTTACCTGCGCGAGCTCGAGCATGCGGTTGACGACGACCTGCGGCGTCGGTACGTACGGCGTGTCGAGATCTTTCTCCTGGACTTGCGCAGGAACGTCCAAGGGGCCCAACAGCAGCGTCGCGAACGCCAGAATTCCAATTCCTTTGCATCTTTCAATTACCGACACAGCTCTCACCTTGACCGCCTCCTAAATCACTCCGCTGCCTCGCAGGGTATCGATTTGTGTCTTGTCGTATCCCGCTTCGCGCAGGATTTCATCCGTATGCTCGCCGGGTTCGGGCGCCGGGCGCGAGATCGCGAACTCGAATTCGCTGAACTTGGCGGGAGGCGCGAACTGCGTCAGGCCCCCTTGCGCGACTACCATGCCGCGCCAGCGCACTTGCTCATTCGCGAGGGTCTCGTCCATCCTCAGAATCGGGCTCACACAGCAATCTGCGCTGGCGAAGACCTCTGACCATTCGTGCTGCGGACGTGTGGCGAAGATCGCCGCGAGACGCTCCTTCACGGGTCTAGCTTCCTCGCCGTAGACGATGTGTTTTTCCTTCAAATCGACACAGCCGAGTATATCGCAGAGCGTCTCCCAGAATTTCCTCTCCAGCGCCCCCACCGCCATGTAGCGCCCGTCACGGGTCCTGTAGAGGTTGTAGCAAGGCAGCCCGCCGTCGAGCATGCCCGTGCCACGGCCCGGCGCTTTTCCGCGCTCCAGAAATCCCAACAGGGGAAGGACCGCGTGCGCCAAGACCGCATCGGCCATGGCGACGTCGACATGGCGGCCGCGCCCGCAGGATCTCGCGTCGATCAGCGCGGCAAGAATCCCCATCGCCGGCGTCAGCGCCCCGCCCAGCAGATCGGCGATCTGGAAATTCGGCACGACCGGCGCTTCTTGCGTCCCGATCTGGTCGCCGACGCCCGCGTACCCGATGTAGTTGATGTCGTGGCCGGCACGGTCCGCGTAGGGCCCGTCCTGCCCGTAGCCGGTGATCGAGCAATACACGAGTCGCGGATTGATTGCGGCGAGGGCGTCGTAGCCCAAGCCGAGCTTCGCCATGACTCCAGGACGGAAGCCTTCGACGAGGACATCGGCGACCTTCGCAAGCCGCTGGAAAACCTCGCGTCCTTGCGGCCGCTTCAGGTCGAGCCGGATCGCGCGCTTGTTTCTATTCACCAGTCGGAAAAGAACGGACATTCCGCGGGCGTAGTCTCCCGCTTCCGTATCCTCGATCTTGACGACGTCGGCTCCCATGTCGGCGAGGTGCAGGGTCGCCATGGGGCCGGGAAGCAGCCGCGTCAAATCGAGGACGCGAATGCCGGAAAGGGGCTTCGGACGCAAGCTATTCAACCGTCCTCGGGTATGGTTTTCCCAAGATCCAACTCTTAATCGCGCTCACGGTTTCCTCCTCCTTCCCGAAATAGCCGTGCGCGGAAAGCGGCTCGCATTCTCCGGATTCCGCGGGCTTGCCGCTTTTGACCGTGACGAGGGGATAGGTCCTACCTAGGCGTTGGGCGTCGCCGTAGGGGCAGGATTTGCAGGCGTCCTCGGCGTGGTGGACGAAGAGCAGCGGCGCCTTGATCGCGGCGAAATCGAACCCGGAGAGGGACAGGTTCATTCCGCGCCGGGTGCCCTGGAGCACCGAGGAAGTCAGGACTACGCCGTCCACCGAAGCCCCGAGCGAGCGCCCCAGGTAGGCGGCGGACAGCGTGCCGCGGCTCGTTCCGACCAGAAAGATTTTTGCGCCGGGAAACCTGGCCTTGAGGTCGCGCACCACCGCGGCAATGTCGTCGGCGTGCTCGCGGCCAATGCGAAAGGTGTCTTCCATTCCGGACTGCCGGTCGGAGGGCGAATCGACGATCGCCACGGCGAGCTCGCGGTCGCGGAACTGCTCCCGCGTGCGCACCAGGAAATTGCCCCGCGGCCCGAGTTTGAGCTGGGAAATCTCCGCGGGCAGCCTGACCTGTCCCTGGCCGCCGGGGAACATGCCCGCGATCGCCTGCGGCTTTGCGTCCGCCAGCAGGAGGTAGCTTTGCCCGGCGTTGGCGCGCGTCTTGAGTGTGACGATCTCGTCCGCGCGGGCGAGAGCGGAGGCGAGCAAAACGGCTGCGATTGCGAATTTGAGTATCATGGCGATTTCCCCCGTCTATTCGTACTTCTTCGCGTCTTCGATCACTTTTCCGTCGTTGGGGAGCACGCCTCTCTTCACGAACGCGACCTCGGCGCGCAGCATCGTGACGCTGCGCAGGCTGTCAGCGAGCGCGTCACCCAGGGCCCGCGGAGGCGCGCCCTCTACTTCGCAATGCAAGGTCATGCGGTCGTTGCCGCCGGGGTTGTCCACCACGAGCCGCGCCTTCAGCACTTCGGGGTGGCGCTTCACCACTTCGGCCACCTGCGATGGATGGACGAACATGCCCTTGACCTTGGTCGTCTGATCGGCGCGGCCCATCCAGCCGCGGATGCGGGTGTTGGTGCGGCCGCAGGAACTTCGCCCCGGAAGCACGGCAGACAGGTCGCCGGTGCCGAAGCGGACCAGAGGATAGTCGGGATTGAACGTGGTGATCACGACTTCACCGACCTCGCCTTCCGGCACCGGGTCGCCCGTGCCGGGACGCACGATTTCGAGAATCAAGCCCTCGTCGAGGATCATGCCTTCCAGCGCTTCGGATTCGTAGGCGATGAGCCCGAGGTCCGCCGACGCGTAGCACTGCAGCACGCGTATTCCGCGCTCGCCCATCGCCGTGCGCAACGCGGGTGGGAGATACTCCGCCGCTACCGACGCTTTCTTGAGGGAGCTGATGTCGGCCTTAAGCTCGTCGGCCTTTTCGACGATCAGCTTGAGGAACGAAGGCGTGCCGACATAGGCGTTCGCACGAAGGTCCGCGATTGTCGCGACCTGCATTTCGGTCTGACCTGTTCCCGCCGGCACGACCGTGCAGCCGAGCGCGACCGCGCCCGCTTCGAGCATCGAGCCCGCCGGCGTGAAGTGGTAGGCGAAGGCGTTGATCGCAAGATCGCCCGGGCGAAGGCCTGCCGCGAAGAGGGCCCGAGCGGTGCGCCACCAGTCGCGGCCGCGTCCTTCGGGATCGTAGATCGGCCCGGGCGAAACGAAGATCTTACCGAGCTGCGCGACCGGTGTGGCGTTCAGGCCGCCAAGGGGACGTTCGGCTTTTTGCAGGCCCATCAGATCCGATTTGCGAGTCACCGGGAGTTTCGCCAGCAGCGCGCGGCTGTTCACCGTGGCGGGGTCGACTCCGGCAAGAATCCGCGCCCAGCCCGGAGCGTTCGTGATTGCGTGCCCGATCAGCCCGGGCAGCGCCGCCATCAGCGCGCGCTCGCGCTCCTGCGGGTCGCGGTGTTCGAGGGAATCGTAGTATTCGGGCATCGACTCGGGCCCGACCCGGGAGATCCGGGTGGCTCAGTCAAACTTGGCGCCGGAGGCGCGGATGACTTGCGTCCACAGTTTCGTCTCCTCGCGCACGAATTCGGCGAAATCGCCGGGTGAGCGCGAGCCCGAGGTTTCGGTGCCGTCGCGCGCGAGCGCCTGCTTGAGGTTGGGGTTTTGCAGAGTCAGATGGGTCGCCTCAAACAGCCGCTTGACGATCTCGGCAGACGTCCCTGCGGGCGCGAAGAAGCCGTACCACACGGTGACTTCATAGTCGGGGAGTCCGGCTTCCTTCATCCCGGGCAGCCCCTGCACGAGCGGCGTGCGCTCGCGGCTGGTGACGGCGAGCGCACGCAGCCGTCCCGCCTGAACGAGCGGCAGCACCGAGGGCGAAGTCGCGAAGGTGACCTGGGTATCCCCTGCAAGCACCGACTGCACCGCCTGGCCGCCGCTCTTGTAGGGCACGTGGACCATCTGCACGCCGGTTTGCGCGGAAAACAATGCAACCGCGAGGTGGGGCAGCGAGCCGTTACCCGAGGAGGCCACGTTGAGTTTGCCCGGCGCTTTCTTCGCCTCCGCGATCAGCTCGCGCACGGAATGCACCGGCAGCGAGGGATTGACCGTGACGACGAGCGGCGAGACGGTCACCTTGGTGATCGGAGCGAAGTCGCGCTCGGTGTTGTAGCCGATGTTGCGGTTGATCACGGGGTTGATGATCATGCCGCTCTGGCTCGCGATCAGTATCGTGTAGCCATCGGGCGCCGATTTGGCCACGAATTCGGTGGCCAGGCTCGATGCGGCGCCGGGCTTGTTGTCGATAATGATGCTCTGGCCGAGCGCGCGGCCAAGCGGGTCGCCGACTATTCGCGCGATAATGTCCGAGGCGCCGCCGGGGGCGAAGCCGACCACCAGTCGTATCGATTTGGCCGGGTAGGTCTGCGCCGATGCCGCAGCGCAAACTGCCCACAGAAAGAACAGAGCAAAGATCGATTTCATTATTTGCCTCATTTTTTTCACGCAAGCCAGCGCTTTCTGCGGCGGTAGTGTTTCACATCCTTGAAGCTTCGGCGACCGCCAGAGGAAATGCCGAGATAGAACTCCTTGACATCCTCGTTCGCGGCGAGCTCGGCGGCGGCGCCGTCCATCACCACCCGGCCGTTCTCCAGGACATAGCCGTAGTCGGCAAAGCGCAGGGCCATGTTCGTGTTCTGCTCGGCGAGCAGAAAGCTCACCTTTTCCCTTTGATTGAGACTCTTCACGATCTGGAAGATCTCCTCGACGATTTGCGGCGCAAGCCCCATCGACGGCTCATCGAGCAGGATCATGCTCGGACGCGCCATCAACGCGCGGCCGAGCGCGGTCATCTGCTGCTCGCCGCCCGAGGTGTAACCGGCGAGCGCAGCGCGCCGATCCCGCAACTGCGGAAAGTAGCCGTACACCTTTTCGAGGTCCTGCTTGAGCTGCTCGCGGCCGGCGCCGCGCGTATAGGCGCCGGTCAGGAGATTTTCCTCGACCGTGAGATGGGCGAAGCAGTGGCGCCCTTCCATCACCTGCACCACCCCGAGCCTGACCAGGTCCGCGGGATTGAGCCGGTCCACCCGCCGGCCGCGGAACTCGATCGTGCCCTTGGTGACCTCGCCGCGCTCGGTGCGCAGCAGGTTCGAGATCGCCTTGAGAGTCGTTGTCTTGCCGGCGCCGTTTGCGCCCAGCAATGCAACGATTTTCCCCTCCGGCACCGAAAGCGAGACGCCCTTCAGCACCAGGATCACGTGATCGTAGATGACCTCGACGTTGTTGACGGAAAGATAGGCGGCGGATGCGGTCATGAATGTGAAAACGGCCGCCCGCAGGCGGCCGTTCTTTGCACAGAGTCTGGGCTACTTTTCCTTGGAGCAGTCGCGCGGGGTGATGCCCTTTTCCTTCGCGTACTGCGCGGCGGAGGCCTCGATCATCGGCCGCACCAGCTTCTGGTCGGACGAAATCCAGTCGGTGATCACCTTCCACTG